>Ga0315902_10000724_pt1 | contig 55473 bp, 37 predicted proteins | sample LakEriMetagenome_9_FD_203523 | JGI IMG/M metagenome (GOLD analysis project Ga0315902, IMG submission 203523) | Freshwater fungal communities from buoy surface, Lake Erie, Ohio, United States - Buoy 12 MA117 | ecosystem: Environmental > Aquatic > Freshwater > Lake > Lake biofilm | place: USA... | reverse complement strand
GGAAGAATCGATTGTTCCCCGGTCCTTTCAGCCAAACCCCAGCCTATCCTCCTGGCCACGCCTTGTGCCATGGTTCGCTGCGGCTGCGATTCTCGCTGCCTCCCTGATGCTGGGATGGCGTTGGCTTGTGCCAGCCAATCCCCAACTCACCTCCCAGCGCACCGGTTCGATTGAAACCAACACCGATGCTGCAGAGAAGCTGGATCTATTGCCACCTCCCCAACTGCAAAAGGTGTGGGTCGAGATTCTGGCCGCCACCGGCCAGTCCCCCGAGGACCAGCAGCCCTGGCAGCGCGGCGATCGCTTCCATCTGGATCGACTCGATTGGCGAGGCGATCTTGCGCAGGTCAAGCTCGATTCGGGTGTCGTGTTGACGCTGCATGGGCCCACGCGGGCCAGTTTCGAGAGCGCCATGGCGATGCGCCTGCACGAGGGCCAGATGACCGCCGAGGTCTCGCAGGATGCTCAGGGATTTCAGGTGCTCACCGAGTCGACTGAGGTGGTCGACTTCGGACAGCGGTTCGGGATGCGCACCGATTCCAGTGGCCAGACCGATGTCGTGGTGCTGGATGGCCCCCTGCAGATCCGACCGGCAAAGAAAGCCTCTGGCGCAAACCGTCCCGCCCGAAACGCTACCGCCCGATCGAATGGAAGTCCGACAGGGCACGAACGAACCGATCGATGGACCCAGTTGCAAAGTGGCGATGCGGTTCGCATGCAGACGCGACGGGAGGGGATGGAACGACTAGCCCGACTGCGCGTCTCGAGAGATGCCAAAAGCTGGCAGTTGATGACGGCCGATGCCACCGATCGAATCGCTGACGTCGACGACAACATGGGAAAAGATCAGACCCATCGCTTCTATGGGATCGTCCGCGGAGGGATGGAGGAAGGAAGCCGACCCTTTTCCGATCGCCCCGGCGTCATTTTCACCTCCACACCAGGACAACGATTCCCCGAATGCCTCGAAGGAGCCGACCTGGTCAAAACATTCTGGACCGAACGCGGCAACCGCGATTTCGAGATCCGCCTGCAGCTCCGCCAGCCCTCCACTATCTACCTGCTGGTCGACCAGCGCCGCACCCAGCTTGATTGGCTACGGCGCGATTTCCGCGATACCGGACACCGCCTTCAACTAACACCGCTGGCTCAGTGGCGCTCGATCGAAAACAACCCGAGCCGCCCTGTCGTCGTCTATGAAGTCTGGAGCCGCCGGGTGGAGCGCGCGGGAGTGGTGGTGCTGGGACCACCGATGCAGCGCGGGCTCAAAGGTGGCGCGCCCATGTACGGAATTGCCGTCGGACCACTCGATCCCTTCATCCAGAAGGTCACTTCGAACCAATCACTCAAGCCTCTCTTCGCCCAGTGGCCCCTGCCACTGGCTCACCTAATGACGGAACCACAACAATGAAAAATCAATCCGCCAAAGAATCGCTCTGCCAGCAACAGGCACCCCTGGTGGGACGCCGCCAGTGGCTAGTTCAGCATGGCCTGGGAATCGGCAGTCTGGGTCTGGCCTGCCTGATGCAGACCCAATCGACTCGGGCCGGTGAGTCCCAAGCCTCGCCGCTGGCCCCCAAGACGCCACATTTTGAGCCGAAGGTCAAACGGGTGGTGCACCTGTTTCTCTCCGGCGGCCCCTCGCATCTGGATCTGTTTGATCCCAAGCCAGAGCTGGTCCGCCAGGACGGCAAGCCACATCAGGAAATGCGCGGCCTGCTCTACGGATCCCCCTTCGCCTTCACGCCGTCGGGTGAAAGCGGATTGGAGATGAGCGAACTGCTGAAGAAGACCTCGGCGCACGCCGACAAGCTGTGCGTCATCCGGTCGATGAAGACCGATGTCCCTGCACACCCGGTGGCTAGCCGCATGCTGAGCACCGGGCATGGCCAGCTGGCGCGGCCGTCGTTTGGTTCGTGGATCCTCTACGGCCTGGGGGCCGAGACAGAGAACCTGCCAGCGTTTGTCGTTCTGGGACGTGGCGGCAATCCACCGTCGTCTGCGTTTCTGCCACCGGTTTACCAAGGCACCACGCTGAGCATGGACCGCGGCGAAGTGATGGCCGACCTCCGCAATCCGGCGCTGGAAAGCAAGCAGCAGCGAAAACAACTCGATGCCCTGGCGAAGCTCAATCGCCAGTTCCAGCAAATGGCACCCCATGAAGCCGATCTGGAAGCGAGGATTCAGTCGTTTGAACTGGCATACCAGATGCAGTCGGCGGCGCCCGAAGCGTTCGATTTGTCGGGAGAATCCCAGTCGGCGATGGAACTCTACGGCACGCAGATGCCGCTGGCCAAGTCGCTTCTTGCGACGCGCCGCCTGCTGGAACGCGGGGTGCGCGTCGTGCAGGTCTTCGATGGCGGTTGGGATCATCACCAGGGCTTGGTCACTCGAATCCGAGAGAAGTCGGCCCCACTGGATCATGCCCTCAGCGCCTTCCTGACCGACCTTCAGAGAACTGGGCTGCTGGAAGATACGCTGGTGATCGTCGCCGGCGAGTTCGGTCGCACCCCCACTCGGCAGGCCGGGTCGGAAGGGGAAGGTGCCGGTCGCGATCACAACCACCGCGGCTTCTCTGTCCTGCTGGCCGGTGGCGGTATCCGTGGTGGCCACGCGCATGGATCCACCGACGACTTCGGTCGATCGGCCGAAGTCGATCCTGTCCACGTGCACGACCTCCACGCCACCATGCTTCATCTGCTGGGATTCGATCACACCCGCCTGACCTACCCCTTCAACGGCCGCGACTATCGGTTGACCGATGTCTACGGCCGTGTGGTGAAGGAAATCCTTTCGTGATCGACCTGGAACCCAACTGGGGAGAAGCCATTTCTATCATGAGACGCATCATGAAACGGACCGCATTTCTGTCGCTAGGCCTTCTGACGTTTGGTCTTCTTCCATCAGCCTGGAGCACCGCGCAGGAACCCCAAGCCGCTGAACCAAAGCCGATGGAGGCGGCAGCGGCCGACGAGGTAGCAGCGGAGGCGATCGCCTTTTTCGAGGATGAAGTGCTGTCGATTCTTCAGTCGCGCTGCTACGGCTGTCACAGCCACCAATCAGGCCAAGCCAAAGGAGGCTTGGTGCTCGATTCCAAAGCTGGCTGGGAACGTGGCGGCAGCTCCGGACCCGCTGTCCTACCGAATGATTCGACCAACAGTCTGTTGATGCAGGCGATCCTTCGCGATGACTCAGTCAGTCCGATGCCACCCGATGACCCGATGCCCGAATCGGAGGTGGCGATCCTGCGGCGCTGGATCGAGATGGGGGCGGTCGACCCACGCATCCCGGTCGCCGCTCTCCCGTCGCTCGATCAGCTCTGGGAGAAAGCCAAAGAGCACTGGGCCTTTCAAACGCTGCGCGGGACTCGTCCTTTGGACGGGTCTCAGGAGATCGATCAGGAAATCGATCAGCGGCTGGCTGCCGAGGGGCTACAAAGAGCCCCGCGAGCGACCCCCGAGCAGTTGATACGTCGCGCGTCGTTCGACCTGATCGGTCTTCCGCCATCGGTCGAGGAGATCGAGCAGTTTGTGGCTCAATGGCAGAACTCTCCCGATGCCGCGATGGAAACGCTGGTCGATCGCTTGCTGGCATCTCCCCACTACGGCGAACGCTGGGCGCGGCACTGGATGGATGTGGCGCGCTACTCCGATGTCTCAGGAGGACTCCGCAACCAGGGACGCGACGACCGGCTCCCCTTCGCCTTTGCCTACCGCGACTACCTGATCCGCGCCTTCAACAACGACAAGCCCTACGACCGCTTCATCCAGGAGCAGATCGCTGCCGACTTGATGACGCTAGAGGATCCTCGCGACTTGGCAGCCACCACCTTTGTCGCCATCGGTTCGACGCAGGGGACCGAAGAGGAACGGCTGGCCGAACGGATCGATACGGTGATGCAGACCTTTCAGGGGCTGACGGTTGGCTGCGCACGCTGCCATGATCACAAATTCGATCCGATCCCGACCGAGGACTACTACGCGCTGCGCGGGGTGATGGTCAGCAGCGAGGAACTGGGTACCTCCGCCCGCGCCGAGCGTGTCGACAACGATCTGTGCCCAATCATCGAAGAGCCTTCCAGTCCAGAGCAGCGAGCCGCTTGGCAGCAGCAGGTGGCCGAAGCGGAAAAGGCGCTCCAGGACTACGAGGAGAAACTCTGGTCTCCCCAGGAAGCCAAATGGCGCAGCCAAGTCGGCAAGTATCTGGATGTCATGGCGATGACCAATGAAGAGCGCGGCGGTTTGGCCGCGCGCGATTACGTCCGCCGGCGACTGGATCTCTCCGTCTTCAACGATTGGGATCAGTTGATTCGCCGCGCCACGCGGAAACACGACCCGCTATGGCAGCCCTGGGTCGTGCTGGCTCGACTCTCCTCCGATGCCTTTGCTAAGCGAGCCCCGATCGAGATCGCCGATCTGAAAGATCATCCCAAGGGGATCAACCAACTGGTGATCGAAGCGCTGGAAGCCGAGCCGCCTCAGACGATGCGAGATGTCGCCAAGGTGTATGCCGACCTCTTTGCCCGCATCGATGCTCAGTGGCAGGAACGCCTGGCAGAGGCTGCCTCCGGCAGCCAGCCGCCCCAGCCATTCCAGAACCCCGACAAGGAATCGCTTCGATCGGTCCTCTACGATCCGGGCATGCCACCGGTGCGAGCCGACAGGAAGCTGCGGGATGCCTTCGGCAACAACGGAGACAAGAAGCGAAACGAACTGGCGGCCAAAGTGCGCCAACTCAAGTACCACGATCCAATGGCCCCGGTCCGCGCCATGGGGCTTAGAGAGGCTGGCAAGATCCAGGACTCCCCGGTGTTTGTTCGGGGCGAGCCGCAGCAGGCGGGCGATCCCGTTCCGCGACGCTATGTGTCGGTGCTGGCTGGTAAGGATCCGCCCCCCTTCACCGATGGGTCGGGCCGCAAGCAGTGGGCCGAGGCGATCGTGCACCCCGACAACCCACTGACGGCGCGCGTGCTGGTCAACCGCCTGTGGCTGCACCACTTCGGCAAAGGCTTGGTCCAGGCTTCTGGCGACTTTGGACTCCAGACCCCCGAACCGATTCACCGAACGCTGCTCGATCGACTCAGCGCCACCCTGCAGGCGGAAGGCTGGTCGATCAAGAAGCTGCATCGCATCATCCTGCTGTCGCAAACCTGGCAGCAGTCGAGCGTCGAGCATCCACAGTATGCGTTGGCACAGGAAAAAGATCCGGAAAACCGATGGCTGTGGCGCCAGCAAACGCAACGACTGGAGTTTGAGCCGCTGCGCGACCGCATCCTGAGCGCATCGGGGCGATTGGACCGGACTGTTTTTGGGCGCAGTGAGCCGCTTTTGAGCCAGGCCGATTCGACTCGGCGCACCCTCTATGCCACCATCGACCGCACCGCGCCGCCAGTGATCCTCTCCAACTTCGATGTCCCCAATCCCAGTCTCACTCAAGGGGAGCGGTTCGTATCGACCATTTCCCCGCAAGCGCTCTTCCTGATGAACAATCCCTTCGTGCTGACCAATGTGCGAGCGATCGCGGAGGGGATGAAGCAGGCAGATCTACAGGACGACTCGCAGCGGATGGAATGGGTCTTTCGGAAAGTCCTTCAGCGATCGCCCACCCCGGAGGAGGTTGACGCGTTGATGATTCTTCTGGAACCGACACCCCAGGAAATCGAAGCCGATCGAATGAAGAAGGAAATCGCTGATCTGGAAGCTGACACGCTGCAGGCCGATCCAAAGACCAAACGAGCTCGCAAGCAGCAGGCCCAGCAGCGGCGCAAGATGCTGGCGCAACTGGAAGCAAAAAGAAAAAATGCTGCTCGCACCCAGCCGATGAACGGATGGGAGCAGGTGATCCACGCGTTGATGATGTCGCATGAGTTCTGCTACGTGTTGTGATCGGTTGCTCCTGGTTGCTCCAGGGCTTACCATCGATCGACGACGCCAGGTTCCTTCCTCTCTTTCGATCCAGGAGTTCTTTCATGGTTTCCATCGCTGGTTTTCGCAGCTTGGTGGCTGTCCTTTCGATTGGCGTTGCGCTGAGCGGTCCGGCGTTTTCTCAGGGGACCAAAGCTCCCGGAGGACGCGCGGCAGCCGATCCCGCCAAGGGGATGATCGAGATCTTTACCAAGAATCTTGGACCCGCCTCGTTGACCCAGGAGCAGTCGTCCAAGATCGATGCGATCTTTGGCAAGGCGGCGCGGGAGATAGTTGCCAAACGGCAGGAAGCGGGGATGACCCCCAAGATGCTGCGCGACCGACAGCAGGCGCGCAAGAAAGCGACCGACGAAGGCAAAAAAGGGAAGGAACTTGCGTCCGCCGTCGATGCTGCCGTACCGCTGACCGACAGCCAGAAGAAAGTCCTCGAAGAGACCGAACTGCAACTGGCCAAAGCCCGCTATGAGTTCAGCAAGCTGCTATCGGCCGATCAGATCGCCAAGCTGCAGGATCCGTTCAAGAAGAATCTGACGACCGAACCTAAGGAAAAGAAAGGTCGTCCAGGCAAGTGATACGGCCCTGCCCTTTCACTGCCAAGTCACCACGACGCTGGCCGAAGTCCTGGCTGCCCACATTCCTTCTGGGGATCGTGGCGGCCAGCCGTCTTGGGATCGCTCAGACTCCCCTTGCGATCGAAGACCAGGTGCGACTGCATCAACTGCAGTGGATCGGCACCCATAACTCCTACCACATCGCACCTCATCCCCGCCTGGAGAAGTGGATCGCCCTGGCTGGCAAGTCGATCCTCGAAGGAATCCAGTACACGCACCGGCCGCTGCAGGAACAGCTAAGCAAGCTTCAGATCCGACAACTGGAACTGGATGTTTACGCCGATCCCAAAGGGGGACTTTTTAGCAAGCCGATCGGGGCCGCCATGGCAGGCGCATCCAGCGATGCACCCGATCTGGATCCCAACGCCGACGGCGCGATGGATCAGCCCGGCTTCAAGATCCTCCATGCCCCTGGCTTTGACTACCTGACGCGTGTTGCGACGCTCAGCGATGCGTTCGAGCAGATCCGGGAGTGGTCCGATCGATCGCCTGGTCATCTGCCGGTGCTGGTGATGATCGAGCTGAAGGAATCCTCCCCAGCCTCTGCCGGGGTCTCCCTGGTGCCGTTCGATCGGCAGCTCCTTCAGCAGCTAGATGCCCTGATCCATGCTTCGTTCCCTCGGCAACAACTGCTGCTGCCAATCGACCTGAAGCCGGAGGGTGTGGAAACGATCCGCGATGCAGTGCTCCAACAGGGCTGGCCGACGCTGGCACAGGCGCGCGGCAAGCTGATCTTCGCGCTCGACAACGAAGGGTCCTGGGTCGATCGGTACCTGGATGCTCAGGAAGACGATCGACAGAAAGCCACCCTCTTCGTTTCGGTGGAACCCACCCATCCGATGGCTGCGTGGATGAAACGGAACGATCCGGTTGGGCAGTTCGAAGAAATCCAGTCGCTGGTTCGCAGGAACTTCATGGTGCGAACCCGAGCCGATGCGGATACCCGCCAAGCTCGCTCAGGCGATACCTCCCGGCGCGATTCCGCCTGGGCCAGCGGCGCGCAGTGGATCAGCACCGATTTTCCCGAACCCGACCCGCGGTGGCCCGACTACTGGGTCGCTTGGCCAGATCGCCAGGTCGCGCGCTGGAATCCTCTCCACCCACCCGCGCATCGATCACCCATCCGCTGGGAGCCAAAGATCGAATGGTCTGGGGCAAGCAAAGACGCGACGGAGACTCTGGGTCGCTGAAGACACCCACTTTTCCCCGAAGCAATCATCGGATCGTATCGGGGGGGGAATCGTTCTGCCGCGCTGACCTAGTGGGCTGCTGCCAGGTGCTGGCTGGTCGCACTGCCGAAGCTTCGGGCTGGATCACCGGCCACTGGAAATATGCAGCCAGCTCGGACTGCCGCTGGAAAAGCATGGCCGAACGAGCCCAAATCGAACGATCGGAGGAAGCAGATGCCATGGCGTCAGCTTCCTGGAGATCCTTCGGAGGTAGCGTGCTGCTGGCGATCCAACCAATCATCTGAGGAAGCGGCTGATGGGGTTGCTGCGCTTCCATCAACAGCGTCTGCTCGCCCGCCGTCATCCAAGCCATGCCAACCCCTGCCAGATGCTTTTCTGGGGGTGGTACCTGCCCGCGTATTCGGCAGATGCCATCGCGCACCTCGAACGCCACCTGTAGCTGGTCGTAGCCGACCCACTCTGGCGCTTCCTTTAGTGTGTCGTAGGCCCGAGTCTCCATCCACCGGCAGGCCTGCAGTAGGACGTCGCGACGGATGCGACCCCCTGCTTCCCCTCGCAACGTTCCTGCCGCTTCCTTCCATCCCCCGTTCTCCCATTCCCCTTGCTCCAGAATCAACGTCGCCAACCCGTCGCAGCACGAAAGCTTGCCGGGAAGGAACGCATCGATCGGCACCTTCGCGAAGGTGCCTCGGGGCGTCCAGCGCACCGCATCGTCCGACCACTCCAGCTCCATGCCTCCCTGGAAAGTTGTTGTCTGCGGGGTTTTGGGCAAGTCGGGATGAAGTGACGTGAGCCAATCCAGCTGGAGAGGATGGGAAGCGGAGTCGATGGCAAGACGACTGGAAGGAGGGGAACTAGTGTGCTGTCGAATCCAACCCAGCGACACTGGGGAACGATCCTCCAGCGACAATCGCCACTGGGCTTCAGCCTGAAAGACCTCCTGCCCCAGGTCCAAGGTCATTTCCAAGCGATGCCAGGGCCAAGGTCGCCCAGCGTCGACCCATTCCAGCCGCTCGCACTCCAGGAGCACCCGCTGAGGTATACCCTGCACGCTTTGCGCCACACGCTCCTGGATCGATCGCCACAATCCAGGCCACTGGGATCGTTCGATCGCGCCCCCGGCAATCCGGACGCGCCATCCCTCGGCTTCCTGATGGCACTCGATCCAGTCGAATCGCGCCGCCTGCTGACGCGTCTCCGGATGGCTTAGCGACACCCGCTCCCAACGCTTGACCCCGGGCCGGGGAGTCGACTGGTCTCCTACCGAAACCTGCAGACCCAACCACCGTTCCAAATGCTCTTCCACCCTCGCCATTCGGGCTTCATGCTGCCAAGGTGACTGCTGCCATCCGATCCAGGCCAAGTGCAACAGCGTCGGCAATAATATCCAATAGACGAACAATCCCCGCGCCACCCGACGCTGGGTTCGCTCTGAAAAAAACCGGCGCAGCCGCAAGGGGCGAGGTAGCATCCGTGCCGCTCGAATCTGGGTCACCAAAACCGTTGGAAAAAAAGTCCCGCTCCCTCCCCTGGAAGCGACGGGAATTCAATGGGACAGTACGTCATTGGACCGCCGATCGGTAGATCGGTTTTCCGAATTTCGACAAAATGAGCAAGCAAGGAAGTCTGGGTAGATGATGAACGCTCGCACCCTGGTAGTCATACCTGCCCGTCTGGCCTCGACCCGACTCCCGGAAAAGCTGCTTCTAAAGGAATCGGGAAAAAGTGTTCTGGAGCACACCTATGAGGCGGCCAGGAGGGCAGAGATTCCCTCGGCCGTCTGGGTCGCAACCGACCACCCTCGGATCGCTCAGGAGGTGGCCGGGTTTGGAGGAGTGGCCAAGATGACCAGTCCCCAGGCGAGCAGTGGCACCGACCGATTGGCGGAATTGGCCTCCCTGCATCCGGAGTACGATCTCTGGATCAACGTGCAAGGGGATGAACCGGAAATCGCACCTGCATCGATCGACCGGGTGGCCAGGCTGCTGGTCGAACACCCCCAGGCCTCGGTTGCCACTCTGGCAACGCCGATCCGCAGGGAATCGGATTACCGCGATCCCAGTTGTGTCAAGGTGGTGCGCGATATCCATGGAGGGGCGCTCTACTTCAGCCGCAGCCCCATTCCCTGGGATCGCGATGGCCTCCTGGCCTGGCCGCCACCGGAGGACACCCCGCCGCAGTGCCTGCAGCACCTGGGGATCTACGCCTACAAGCGAGATTTTCTGCTGCAACTGAACCAGCTTCCGCCCAGTCGCCTGGAATCGACCGAGAAGTTGGAGCAGCTAAGATTTCTGGAAGCGGGCCACCGCATCGTCGTCGACGTCATCGACCAAGCTCCTCGCGGGATCGACACACGCGACGATTACGAGGCCTTTCTCAGTCGACAGCGCAACGGTTAGAATTGCGTTTTCCGATCGAGCGCCAGGAAGAGAAAGTACAGGATCATGGCGAAGCATCTGTTTGTGACCGGCGGGGTAGTCAGTTCGATCGGAAAGGGGCTCACCAGCGCCTCGATCGGAATGCTTCTGGAAGCGCGTGGCCTGCGCGTGCGGATGCAGAAGCTGGATCCCTACATCAATGTCGATCCGGGGACGATGAGCCCCTATCAGCACGGCGAAGTCTATGTGCTGGATGATGGCAGCGAAACCGACCTCGATCTGGGGCATTACGAACGTTTCACCAACAGCCCCCTGACGCGGCATTCCAACTACACCACCGGCCAGATCTACCTGTCGGTGATCGAAAAGGAACGCTCGGGCGATTTCCTCGGCAAGACAGTCCAGGTCATCCCCCATATCACCAACGAGATCAAGGCGGCGATCGATCGGGTAGCCGAGGCGGATACCGACATCGTCATCACCGAAATCGGTGGGACGGTTGGCGACATTGAAAGCCTTCCATTCCTTGAAGCGATCCGCCAGTACGCTCAGGACGTCGGCAAGGAAAACTGCCTGTTCATCCATCTGACGCTGGTCCCCTACCTGAAGGCGGCGGCCGAACTGAAGACCAAACCGACTCAGCATTCGGTCGGCCAGCTGCGCCAGATCGGTATCCAGCCCGACATTCTGATCTGCCGATGCGAGCAATCGATATCCGAAGAGGAGCGGCAAAAGATCTCCCTCTTCTGCAATCTGCCGCTGGACGCGGTCATCGAAGAGAAGGACAAAGACTTTTCGATCTACGAGGTGCCGCTGAGCCTTCGGGAACGAAAATTGGACGAACTGATACTCAAACGGCTGAATCTAGTCGTTCCGCCGATCAACCTAGAACCCTGGCAGAAGATCCTTCATGCCCAGCGCAACCCGCAGCATGAAATCAGCATCGCGGTGGTTGGCAAATACGCTGAACACAAAGATGCCTACAAATCGATCTACGAATCGCTAGACCACGGCGGTATCGAATGCCGTGCTCAGGTGCGCATCAGCGGCATTCTCAGCAGCGACATCGAAGAGGAGGGAGCCGAACGTCTGCTGGCTGGCTATGACGGGATCCTGGTTCCCGGTGGCTTTGGCGAACGAGGTGTCGAAGGAAAGGTGCAGGCGATTCGGTTCGCTCGCGAACGACAGGTTCCGTTCTTCGGAATCTGCCTGGGAATGCAATGCGCGGTGATCGAATTCGCGCGGAACGTCATCGGTCTGGAAAAGGCTCACTCCACCGAATTCGATAAGGACACCAAGCACCCGGTCATCTGCCTCCTGAATGAACAGCGACAGATCACCCAGATGGGAGGCACCATGCGGCTGGGAGCTCAACCTGCCCAGCTGCTGGCCGGTTCGCTGGCGGCACAGGCCTACCGAACCCAGAACATCACCGAACGCCATCGGCACCGCTACGAGTTCAACAACAACTACCGAGAAAAGTTTCTCGAGTCGGGGATGATCTTTTCCGGACTCCATCCGGAACGGCAACTCGTCGAAATCATCGAACTGACCAACCACCCCTGGTTCGTCGCCGTGCAGTTCCATCCGGAGTTCAAGAGCAAGCCGACTTCGGCGCATCCACTCTTTGCTGCCTTCATCAAAGCGGCCGTCCAGCGACGGGAACGACGTTCGGGCGATCCAGCCCCAGCCACCTCCTGATCGCCTTCGCCGTCCCCTGATAGAACGCCTCACCCATCCGCATGCCGATGCAGGCAGCGGATTGGGAAGGTCGCCTTCATGCCGATGGTCTTCAGGTGGCGCTGCACCCGCTTCGGCGTGGCCCTCAGCGCATGCTTCGACTTCATGTAGCGCCAGCTACATTTCACCGGAAGCATCACTCTTTTCGGGAATCGACCACCCTCGCCGTCCCATCTGGGCTGTTCGCAGGGATCCGAAAGAGAAGGAAACCAAAACTTTTTCCCATTCGCATTCAGTCCAATTGAGGGGTGTCTAAAAATAGTCGACCTGGCAAACCCGCGCCCCTAAATCTTGTTCAGTCCGAAACTTAGACCAAAACCCCCCAAACTACCAGGTTTTTACACACCCTCCGAAGGTGCTGCCGACCCCCCAAAGGTGGTCGTAGCCAGGGCATTCCGAGCGGCTAACTTTTCGACCAGACATGCATGTGGTTTGGGGGCTGAGACAGGCTCACCCCGATGATAGAGCGACGGTTAGATCGATTTCTTGGGCCCAGGAAGGTCGATCCAAATGGCCGTCGCCAAGGATTCTCAGAAGGAGCTTCGGATGAAGCGAATGGTTTTGAGTCTAGGTTTGTTGGCTCTAGGAGCCATGCCTGGTTACTGCCAAACGGGGGCGTACGAGTATGCCCAGCAGATGAATCGCAGTGGCGCGTTCCGTCACGACCCCGGTTTCCGGGGGGCGGAGGTGATCTACCGATCCAGCGGCATGGCCACTCCTGAGGCAGCTCGAGCCGCTTGGCTACAGAGCCGTGCGGGACATCGCGAGCTGTTGCTCAGCGGTGCCATCACCGACATCCAGTGCGTTGGGAATGTCTGTGTGGGTCGAGGCGGTGGTTCGGTGGCTCCGGCTTCGTACACCATGTCGACAGGAAACGCTGAGGGATCGCAGGTGGCCGTTTCCAATGCGGCTCCGACGACTACTTCCCGAACCTATTCGACGCGCAGGCGCTGGTTCCGCCGCTAGGTGATAGCGCCCAGGTAGGGTTGACCGATCCCCCGGAGCATCGCCCCGGGGGGTCCACCATGGGTGCATGCGTCACACAAAACATGCGACGCATGCACGCCGAAAGGTGTGTGGATAGAAACCATCGCCCCAGGTGTATCAATCTGGGGGTTTCATCAAGCATCCCCAGGGCGTTGCCCTGGGCTATCTCATGCCGTGCTTTTGGCACTTGAAGATCGATCCCGTGACGGGATATCGATGGCGTGCATACCCAGAGCGTTCCAACAGTTCCCTCAGACGATTTCCGGCACTTCGTAGGGGGCTCGATAATCGCGTTTCCACCAGCGGTTGCCTTCTTCTGCATGTTCTCCGGTGAATCGGCCGGTGGCCGGATCCAGTTCCATCCAGCGGCTCATCCGCAAACTCGGGTGATCGATTGGGACTTGGTGAGCTGTCAGATGCTGGTGGATCTCTTCCACCAGACCGCTCCAACCTGGGTGATCTTTTCCTAGCTCCATCACCTGCGGCACCAGATCGGCCGATCCGCTTTGGTAGCAGATATTGGCCAGGTTGCACCAGCCGGTCGAGTCGTGTCCCACCTGCACCTCCGCCTTCAGCAACTTGGGGTCGCGCTGCCGGACTGCGTCGATGAAATTGGCTTGGTGCCCTGCCCCGCTGTTGCCTCGGAATTCCCGGATCACTTTCCCTTCGGAATCGAAGGCCTTGGCACCCCCTCGCTGCCCTTCTAATCGTCCACCTTCTGCGTAGACCACATAACCACTAGAGGGACCGGGAACATCGGGGCTTTTGCTCTGCCCCGGCTGCCCTGGCAGATTGCTAAGCCCGATGACGACCGGAAGGGTCCCGGTATCGAAGGCCACGCAGTGGACGTTGGGGGTTTGGCCTGCATCATCCCAGACGACGCGGCCACCTGCACCCAGGATGCGTCTTGGTGCGGCAACTGAATCGCGGAAGACGACATTGCGGACATCATCCAGGACATGGACGCCCCAGTTCCCCATCTCCCCCGATCCGGTGTTCCAATCCCAATGCCAATCGTAGTGCAGTTGATTTCGGTAGATCGGCAGATCGGCTGCGGGTCCTAGCCAAAGATCCCTGTTGATATTGGGGTCTGCTGGTAGCGGTTCGGTTCGTTTGCCGATAGAGCCGCGAACGCCGTAGCGATTGACGCGGACGCGCTGCAACGGACCAATCCCTTTTTCCTCATGCAGGAACGCTTTGATCTGATCCTGCATGGGGTCGGACCGCTGCTGGGTGCCGACTTGGCAGATGCGTTCGTATTTGCGCGCGGCGGCGACGGTCTGCTCCCCTTCCCATTGCGAGTGGGACAGTGGTTTTTCCACGTAGACATCTTTGCCTGCCTGCATCGCCCAGATGGCGGCCAGACAGTGCCAGTGATTGCAGGTTGCGACGACCACGGCATCGATCTGGTCGTCATCGATCAGCGTGCGAAGATCCGTTGAGGTTTTGGCCTCGGGGAAGCGCATCTTCGCTTTGGAGACGCGCGCCGGATCCGGATCGCACAGCCCAACCACCTGGACCCCAGGAACTTTTTCAAACGCCCCCATCAGTTCGTTTGCACGTCCGCCGCAACTGAGAAATGCAAGCCGGATTTGATCGTTTACCAGCATGGGCGAAGCGGCGCGTCCGAAACGTGGCCGGAGTGTTAGGGCAGCGGCGGCCGTCGATCCCGACATCTGAAGAAAACGTCGGCGGTTGGAAGAGCGAGTCATTGCTTCTTTCCTTCATTCGTTTCCCAGGCTGTTGCCTGGACTATCACGCATTGCCGTGCCTTCGGCACGCGAAGAGGACACCCTTACAGAATACGAAGGCAGACCACACAATCACAACACCGGATTGCGGTTTCCCCCAACTCCAGCACGCAATGGACGCGCAACAACGCTCTGAGCATACCGAAGGTGTGCGATGAGAAAGCCCAGGGAAGCGCCCTGTGGGGGAGGGTCGAACGACATGGCGTACCGGTGCGGCCCGGATGGGGTCGAACGGTACGTTGTACCCATGTCGCCTCTTCAGAGCGGAGGCATCGGCGCTGGCACCGGATGCGACAACCTACTTTGCAAGGGAAAAAACCCTGACGAAGAAACCCCCGAAGGTATATCGATACTCAGGGCAACACCCTTTGGGGTAGGTTCGAATGACTGGGCTTACCGACACGCCCGGGGCGTCGCCCCGGGCGTTCGATTTGTCTATCGGCATCCGTGTCAGTGACGCGGATCAGGTCCCGAATTCTGGACGTCGGCGTCCCAGTTGCTTCTGCAGACGCTGGACGATGCTGGTGTGCATCTGGCTGACTCGCGACTCGCTGAGATCCAACGTGGCGCCAATCTCCTTCATCGTCAGCTCTTCGTAGTAGTAGAGAATGATGATGAGCCGCTCGTTGCGGTTGAGCCCCTTGGTGACCAGACGCATCAGGTCGCTCTTGAGCAGACGCCGGGTGGGATCTTCTCCCTTCTTATCTTCCAGGATGTCGATTTCTCGCACATCCTTGTAGCTGTCGGTCTCGTACCACTTCTTATTGAGCGACACGAGGTTCACCGCGCTAGAATCGGACTTCAGCTTGTCGAGGTCTTCGATGCTGATTCCCATGTACTCCGACAGTTCGTTGTCGGTGGGATAGCGTCCGTAGCGCGTCTCCAGCTGCTTGATCGCTTCGGCCAGCTTGCTGGCTTTGCTGCGAACCAGTCGCGGGACCCAGTCCATCGTGCGAAGTTCGTCCAGCATGGCGCCACGGATTCGGGGCACGCAGTAGGTCTCAAATTTGACCCCGCGTTCCATGTCGAATGCGTCGATGGCATCCATCAGGCCGAAGATGCCTGCGCTGACCAGATCGTCCAGCTCGACTCCTTCCGGCAACCTCGCCCGAATCCGCTCACCGTTGTAGCGAACCAGCGGCATGTAGTTCTCCACGAGACGATTGCGGAGTTCCACATTGTTAGGATCTTGTTTGAAGAGCTTCCAGACCTCAGGGATCTCGATGTCTCGGTACGTCGAGGTTGCCATCCAATCCTCCATGAAACGCTATGGCAATGCTTGCACGGGCTGCGATCCTTCGCATCGACCCGAGCGGGACTGTAGCGAGTTCCTTCGAGCGGATCCAGTTCATTCCAACCAGATTTGACTCGGGAACTTTTCGACGCTGGCCACCGATGATCGCTTTGGAAACAAGCCAACTTTGCGACGCGCAAGATGCATGCTGCATGGCCAGCAGTCGAGGCGGACGGGGCCGTGTGGCGCCCGAAGCAATCGTCCTGTCTGGTCCTGGTGCGAGGCTTCCGGGGTCGGTTCCAAAAAACGGCCATTGGGGCGTATCTGTTGTTATCGGCCCTTTGGGCGGTTCGACTGAAGGGAAAGCCCGAGACCCGAATGAAAAATCCGAAGGTCGCCCGCATTTCTGGCGCGACTGCACCTAAGTTCCGAAAGCAACCAAAGACAATCAGGCGGCGCGGGTGGCGGTGCGCGGCGAACCTGGGCTGGGCAAGCGGATCGTATCCCACGGCAAGACCTTGGTCTGCGGCGCCAGTTCGGCATAACTCAGCACGCGCATGGGAGGGATCTCCCAATGGACCAGATCGCGGACGAACGACCGCAATCTGGGAGCCACCACCAGAACCACCGGCAGATGCTGATCGGCCATCGCCGTCGCGTGGCGGCGCAGTTGCTGCAGCAGGCGATCGATCCAGGCAGGGTCTTGGTGCATGGTGGCCTGCGCACCTTGCTGAAGGCTTGCCAGCACCGATTCCACTTCCGGCGAAAGCACCACGCATCGCAGGCGATGCTCGGCATCGCAGAAGCGAGCGGAGATGGTGCGAGCCAGTCGGGAGCGGACCAGTTCCAGCCATCGGTCTTCAGGCATTCCCGAAGCCGCTTCTCCAATCGCCTCGAGGATCGCTGGGAGCGGCCGAATCGGGATTCCCTCTTGCAGCAGTTGGCGCAGCACCTGCTGAATCTGCCACAGCTTGACTCCCCCATCCAGCAGTTCATCGACCAGAACCGGATGGCTTTTCTTCAGCTGATCCAACAGTCCCTTGACCGCCTCGCGCGTCAGCAACTCCGATGCGTACTGTTCTGCGATCTGCTTCAAATGCATCGCGACCACCGTAGCCGAGTCGCGCAGCTGGTATCCTTGCGACTCCGCCTGGACTTGATCGGCCGGATCGATCCAGGACGCCGGTTGACCGGTCGCCGGATCGGTGGCTTGCCTCCCAGCCCAGCGCGGCGCGCCGGGCGGAGGAACCGCCAGAAAGCGAAGGGGGTCGACGCGTCCCTGCGCGATCGGAAGCCCATCCAGCAGGATTTCGTATCCATCCTCAGGAAGGCTCAATCGATCCTTCACCCGCACCATTGGAAGGAGGATCCCCCACTGGCCGTTCATCTGCGATCGAACCTCTCCAATCTGCGGCATCAGCATCCCACCGCGGTCTGGATCGGCCAGGCCCAACAGATGCGACCCCAACTGGATTCGCAGCGACTCCACCTGAATGACTTCTTCCCCATGCCGCGCCGATGTCGACTCGGGTGGCGTCCCAGCCACCGCTTCACCAGCAGCAGCCTGACGGGTGGATCGCCCGATCCAGTAGCTGGTCGCAAGGAAGCTGGCTGCCAGGATCGCAATGGGAAACTTAGGCAGCGAGGTAGCCAGTAGCAGTAGCATCGCCAGCCCTGTCCAGCGAAGCACGGTAGGACTGCCGAAAACCTGCTTGGTCGCCTCCGTCGATAGCTCCGTCGGCGTGGCAACCGATCCCCGCGTGACCATCAGGGCAGCAGCAATCGAAAGGATCAGCGCTGGAATCTGGCTGACCAGGCCGTCCCCGATCGTCAGCTTGGTGAAAATCGAAAACGTCTCGCTGAGCGGCAACTGTGCGTAACGCGTCCCGACATAGATTCCCCCCAATAGATTGATCCCCAGGATCAATAGGGAAGCGATCGCGTCGCCGCGGATGAATTTTCCCGCTCCATCCATCGCGCCATAGAATTCCGTCAGCCGCACCAGGTCGGCGCGCTGCTGTTCTGCCTGCCGCGCCGTGATAGTTCCCTGAGCCAGATCAGCATCGATCGCCATCTGGCGACCAGGAAGACCATCCAGTGCGAATCGGGCAGCCACTTCGCTGATGCGATTGGATCCCTTGGTGATCACCACCAGCTGCACCAGAAAAAGGATCACGAAGATCAGCAGTCCCACCTCTAGGCGATCCCCAGCGACGTACTCGCCGAACATCCGCACCACCTTGCCCGCCGACTCCAGTCCCGCCTGATCGCTGGTGGTCAGAATCAGACGAGTGGTGGCCAGATTCAGCACCAGCCTTGCCATCGTGGCCAAAAGCAATACCGACGGAAAGGTGCTCAATTGCAATGGCGATCGAATCGTGATCGTCTGGAAAAGAATCAGGATTGCCAGGGCGAAATTGCCGCAAAGCAGCAGATCGATCAGCCAGGTGGGCATCGGGACCAGAACCACCACCAGAGCGGCCACCAGAGCCGCTGGCAGAAGTCCTTCACGCAGCCGGTGAACCAGCGATCCCATCCCCATCTCCCATGTGGTGCCGGCGATCCAGATGCCAGCAAACAATCTTGCGACCGGCATCTCATCAGCCCGCCGCTTTGCCCTACAGCCCTTGGCGGTGAGGGATAATCGATCCCGCAGCACGATGCCAGATCGTTTTTCCTTCGGGTCGATCGCGATCCTAAGGCACGTTGGTTCCCGATCGAAACGGACGTAGCGAAAATTGGCCTTGCGCCCGATCCGCGCCGATTGCTATAGAGTGAAAGGTATTCCCACGCCCCCGTGGTCCACGCCGTCGCTCGGCTTCGGAACCCGGTTGCTACGTCAATCAGGTTCCAAGCAAGTGTCAGGATGATGGCTCTGAAGTTCATCGCACTTTCAGAAAGATAGCTTTTGGTGCTCCAACTGCCTCCCGAGACAAAGCCACAATACCCTTGGTACTGCCCGCGCTTCTGGCATGGCATGCCGTCGCGAGTGTGGTGGCCGCTGTTGATGGAACATCGGTTTTCTGTCTCCTGGGGACGCCTGCATCATCTGCTTGGGGTGACATTGACCACCCCGTTTTCCGACACGATGGCACTGCTGCAGCAGATGATGCATCGTCGACAGATCCAGGAAGCGACGATCGAACAGCCGCTGGTGTTCATCATCGGTCATTGGCGCAGCGGCACGACGCTGCTGCATGAGCTGATGGTGCTGGATGACCAGTTTGCCTACCCGAATACCTACCAGTGCTTTGCACCTTGGCATTTCCTCCTGACTGAGGGGGCGATGAAGCGCTTCGGCAAGGGATTGATCCCCTCCAATCGGCCGATGGACAACATGAGTTCGGGCTGGAATTTGCCCCAGGAAGATGAATTCGCGCTGCTGAATTTGGGGCTGCCCTCCTTCTACCGGCGGCTTGCCTTTCCGCGTTCCAACGGCCAGCGCATCGAGGCGCTGGACATTGAATCGCTCCCCGAGCAGCAGAGGCAGACCTGGATCGACGGTTTTCGCTGGTTCCTCCAGGCGCTCAGCTATCACCATCAAAAGCCACTGGTGCTCAAAAGCCCCACCCATACGGCACGCATCAGACTCCTCATGCAGCTCTTTCCCGAAGCGCGGTTCGTCCACATCTGTCGACATCCCGAAAAGCTATTCCCGTCCACGGTGCGCCTATGGCGCGTGTTGGAACAAGTGCAATCACTTCAGACGCCGTCCGAGAAGGAATCGATCGAGCAGCTGGTGCTGGATTGCCTGCCGATCCTCTATCAAAACTTCGAACGGGACCGAGCCATGTTGCCCGATCACCGGTGGATGGAAGTGAAGTACGAACAGCTGGTAGTGAAGCCGGTGGAGACGATGCGCGGCGTCTACCAGCAGCTAGAGCTGGATTGGAGCGCCCGCATGGAAGAGAAGGTGACCCGCTACATGGCCGACAAGAGTGCCTATTCGGCCAATGTTTTTCATCAAGACCCGGTCAACCAAAAACGGGTCCAGGCCGAGTGGCGCGCCTACGGCGTCAGGCATGGATACTATTAGCCACCTTCCGAAGATGGCCTACCTCGAACCACGACTCGCCAAACCACCAACAGAACCCCCAGCGGCTCACACAAATCATCCAGCGTTTCCTGGTCCGAGTTTAAGTCGCGTTCTTGCGATCCTTCGGCCATTTGAAACGCTTCAACGGGTTACGATCGAGGCGTGGGCTGGCGACTGCGTCGCATCAGCCAAAGACCCAGCAGGACTAGTATCCCTCCGATCAACGGCTGCACCTGCCAGGCTTCCTTCAGCCACCACCAACTGACCGCCACCGCTACCAAAGTAACGACGTTCTGGTAAGCCGATGCATGCGCGCTGCCCAACTTCTGGACTCCATAATTCCACGTCGCATAGGCGATCCCGGTCGCCAGCATGCCGGTGAAAAAGACAGGCCCCATCGATCGCCAGTCCATCCCTGCTTCGGCCGAGGTCGATTCTGCCCAACCCCATTCTGCCCAACCCCATCGCCAAGCCAGAAGGCCCAGTGCCACGTGGATCGGCGTCGTCGCCAGACTGCTGATCAATGTCAGTCGCACCGGCGCGACCGAGGCAAACAGAGGGCGACTGACGACGGTCGCCAAAGCCCAAAGTACAGCCGCCAGGAGGATTCCAAGATTGCCGAGGAGATAGCGTTGATCCCAGGCAATCGGGCCCCGCGACTGCACCACCACCATCGCGCCACTGAAGGTCACCAGCAATCCCAGCCAACCCAATCGCGAAAGCTGTTCCCCGGCCAGCCACCATGCCAGCATCGCTGCCCAGACCGGCATCGACGCCATGATCATGGCGGTGTTGGTGGAGGTCGTATGGTCGATCGACAAGGTGATCGCCAGCGGGTAGGCCAAGCCGCTCAGCAGCGAAAAGATCGCGATCCGCCGCCACGGTAGCTTGGTCGACCAGGGACCATCGACTCGCCAACGCCACACCACCAATCCGATCAAAGTCACCAAGGAAACAACCATGCGGGCTGCGTTGAAAAGCAGTGGTGTCCACTGCTCAGTCCCCGCCTTGACCACCGGGATGTTGATCCCCCAAATGATCGCGGTTCCCAGCAGGCACCATTCGGCCGCCAGCGATCTGGCAGCAGCTCGATTCTCCTCCTGTTTCATCCCGAAATCATCCAAATGCTGGCTGAGCCTTCAAACTTCCGACGATGTGAAGAGGACATCCTAATGGGGCAATCCACCAGACCGCTACCCAGGCGCCGCCGCAATCGAACGAGGAACTTCCCCGAGCCACAGCGGACGGTTGTTCCTCTCCAAAACTGCGACGCCAGCGGCTCCGGTGAAATGCCTTGTTGGCTCCTACTTGGATCTCACAGAGGGGCTGAGCCACAGAGAAAGACCTTCGACTCCCTGACCGCCTAGAGCTACTTGCTTTCCTAGCTGGACGGGCAAATTCTTTCGTATCTCCACTCGGGTAGGCCGGAACCGATATGCCCGTATCTCAAGACCAAGTAGGACACGAACCAGAGGCCACTGATTTTTCCTCTCCTTCCCCGTCCCTTGGTGGCTCTTGGAGATCATCCGCCTAGAAGCAATTAACCCACAAAGATCAGAGACCTTGATATTCTAAAGTTCATTAGAATATCAAGACCCCAGAAGCGATCACCAAACGGAAGCCCATGCCGAAGTCTTGCTTGCCGCTCCCAGCTTGGTCCTACGCTTGGCTAGGTGGAACGTGGTTGCGATGGCCATTTTCGAAAGGCAGTCCAACCACCCGTTCGGTCCTCACCCCCAAAACCGGAGGCTGGCCCGCCCGCCGTCCCCGTTCGGCCTTTGGGTCCCCACCGCGACTCCCCCAGAGAGAAACTTTCTGGTTCCAAGGGGCCGTTGGTGGAGGAACGAGCCAGCGGCGCGATTGGGGTTGGGCGCGATGGAACGAAATGCTTGCAAACACGTTCCAGCGCCGCACCTGAGGTCCGAAAATAGCTTTTCAGCAAGCCACGCAATCGATCTTTCATGGCGGTCGTGCGGGGGCGATCGGGAGACGCATGTTGGAACGACAGCGATGTCATGCCTTTTAGGCATGGACCAACGAAGAGACGATTGGACCGGGGCCACTTGAGAAAGAGCGATTTCTGTTCGTGGAAAACCTGTTGATGTCCTGATGCTGCGTCGGCAGCAGGGATGGAAAATGCCTTGGTGATCGTTGAGGCTCCGGGCGTTTCCTCCGAGAAAACGATCCGACCGGGTGATGCGAAAAATCTTTTTTCGGGCAGATCCGGAAGCGCCCCCACACCTCACCCCCTACAGCCGCTGCAAAAGTTGTTCTTTACGCAACTTGCCACTTCATAGACAATCAAGGGGAACGGGAAGATCGTTCGATATCACGCAATCCTGGCGATGGAACGATCGGTCCCAGACGGTCACTCGACCCACCGATCCTGTCGGCTCGGTAATTGACTGAAAGATCACGAGGTAGATTGATGTCCGATGCAAAAAGCGTAGGGGAAGCCGATCCTGAGGTAGTGCCATTGTCCGGGCAGTTGGTCCAACCGGTCGACACCGATCCGGCGGAAACCAGCGATTGGCTTGGATCCCTCGACTATGTGGCCAAGAGCAAGGGGGCCGATCGGGTCAAATTCCTCATCTCCGCTCTGGTGCAGCGAGCCCGCCGGGAAGGGGTGCCGATCCCTTTCGAAACCAACACACCCTACATCAATTCGATCCCTGCATCCCAGCAACCGGTCTATCCTGGCAACCGGGAGATTGAGCGACGGATCAAGAGCATCATTCGCTGGAATGCGATGGCGATGGTGGTCCGGGCCAACAAGAAAAACGACGGCCAGGGTGGCCACATCAGCACCTTTGCCAGCAGCGCGACGCTTTACGAAGTCGGATTCAATCATTTCTTTCGCGGACGCGGCGAAGACGGCTACAGTGGCGACCTCATTTACTTCCAGGGCCACGCCTCGCCTGGGATGTACGCGCGAGCTTTTCTGGAGGGACGACTCTCGGAAGCACAGCTCGATAACTTCCGACGCGAACTACAGCCTGAAGGGGGTTTGAGCAGCTATCCGCACCCCTGGCTGATGCCATCCTTCTGGGAATATCCCACCGTCTCGATGGGCCTTGGCCCCATCATGGCCATCTACCAAGCTCGCTTCAACAAGTACCTGAAAGATCGCGGTCTGAAGGACACCGAAGGCCGGCGCGTTTGGGCATTCCTTGGGGATGGCGAGTGTGACGAACCAGAATCGCTGGGCGCGATCACGCTGGCGGCCCGCGAGAAGCTCGACAACTTGGTCTTCGTCATCAACTGCAACCTCCAGCGCCTAGATGGCCCGGTGCGCGGCAACGGCAAGATCATCCAGGAACTGGAAGCGGTCTTCCGCGGTGCGGGATGGAACGTGATCAAAGTGGTCTGGGGCGGCGACTGGGATCCACTCCTGGAAAAAGACGATTCCGGCATGCTGGTGCAGCGGATGAACGAGATCGTCGATGGCCAGTACCAGAAGTACACCGGCATGCCCGGATCGTACATCCGCGATCACTTCTTCGGCAAGTATCCAGAGGTAGCCAAACTGGTCGCCAATTACTCCGACGAAAAGCTGGAGAAGATGAGGCGGGGTGGTCACGATCCTGAAAAAGTTTTTGCAGCCTACAAGGCGGCGGTCGAGCATCGCGGCCAACCGACGGTGATCCTCGCCAAGACGATCAAAGGATACGGACTTGGGGAAGCTGGCGAGGGGCGCAATGTCGCGCACAACCAGAAGAAGATGAACGAAAAGGAACTTTTGGAGTTCCGCAGTCGCTTCGGGATCCCGATCTCCGATGAGGAGGTAGGGAGCGCTCCGTTCTACAAGCCACCCGAGAGCAGCATGGAGATGAAGTACCTCCGCGAGCGGCGGGCCGCTCTGGGTGGCCCCGTCCCTAGTCGCCCGGTCAACCCTCCCAAGACGGAAACTCCCACGTTAGAGGAGTACTCCCGTTTTCTGGAAGGAACGGTCGAAGGGAAGGAGATGAGCACGACGATGGGCTTTGTGCGGCTCCTGGGGCGCCTAGTCAAAGACAAGAAAGTCGGTCGCAATATCGTTCCGATCGTCCCCGACGAATCCCGCACTTTCGGGATGGAAGGGATGTTCCGAGAAGTCGGTATCTACGCCCACACTGGCCAGCTCTACGAACCGGTCGATTCCGATCAGATCGCTTACTACAAGGAAGCGAAGGATGGTCAGATCCTCGAAGAAGGGATCACCGAAGCGGGATCGATGAGCAGCTTCAATGCGGCGGGTACCGCCTACTCGTCGCACGGCATCAACATGATCCCCTTCTACATCTACTACTCGATGTTTGGATTCCAGCGGATCGGCGATCTGATCTGGGCGGCATCCGACATGCGGGCCAAAGGATTTCTGATCGGTGGAACTGCCGGCCGCACAACGCTAAACGGCGAAGGCCTGCAGCACCAGGACGGCCACAGCCACTTGAACGCGATCGCCTTCCCGTTCGTGCGGGCATACGATCCTGCGTACGCTTACGAAACCACCGTGATCGTGATCGACGGCATGCGTCGGCTGTATCAGGAAGGGGAAACCGCGATCTACTACATCACGGTCGGCAATGAGAACTACGACATGCCGTCGATGCCCGCAGGGGTCGAACAAGGCATTCTCAAGGGGCTCTACAAGTTCAAGAGCAACGACGTGCCCAAGGCGCGAGGACGCGTTCAGCTGTTCGGCAGCGGATCGATTCTCCGATGCGCCTTGGAGGCCCAGCAGATGTTGGCCGATCGCTTCCAGGTGGCCAGCGATGTCTGGAGCGTCACTAGCTACACGCAGTTGCGACGTGAGGCTCAGGACTGCGAACGCTGGAACCGCCTGAATCCAACTCAGGCCCCCCGCGTCAGCTATCTCGAACAGACCCTTCAAGGGGTCGAGGGCCCGATCATTTCAGCCAGCGACAACGTGCGGGCCGTCGGGGAGCAGCTGATGCCGTATCTGTCGCAGGACTACTTTGTCCTGGGGACCGATGGCATGGGACGCAGCGAAACCCGCGCCGCCTTGCGGCGTCATTTCGAGGTCGATTCGGCCAGCATCACGCTGGCGGCGCTCGATCGGTTGATGCGCCAGGGCAAGTTCCGCAAGGAAGAAGTCGCCAAGGCAATCCAGGATCTCGATTACGATCCCAACAAACCCAACCCCTACTTCGCCTGACCGCTCTTCGACATCCAGCGTCAGCTCACTGCCACTTGCTGCAGCGCTGATGCTTTCATCCACAACCAACTGCTTCGGCATCAGATCGATACGGGAATCAACCAGCATGGCAACTGAGGTCAAACTTCCCTCGCTTGGCGAAGGGGTCGCATCGGGAGACGTTTTGGAGGTGCTGGTGAAGGTGGGAGACACCGTCACCAAGGAACAGGGACTTTTGGAGCTGGAAACCGACAAGGCAACGGTGACCGTCCCCAGTCCGATCGCCGGCAAAGTAGTCGCCGTCCTAGTGAAGGAGCGGGAGACGGTGGCGGTAGGTGCTGCGATCGTCCAGATTGAAGCATCTGCCGGCAGCTCTGTAGCCCCGGCGGCTCCTGCAGCCGCTCCCTCCGCCCCCGCCACACCACCTCCACCACCTGCTGCGCCGGTAGCTCCCTCCGTTCCGCCTGCGGCACCTGCCGCAACCGCCCCCAAACCGACTCCGGTCGCGCCTCCGCCGGCGCCTGTGGCCCCAACCCCAGTTCCGGCTCCTCCTGCCCCTGTCACCACCGCCCCGGTTGCCCCGGTATCCACTGGCGCAGCGGTCACCGCCGAATCCTCCGATGCGATTGCCGCTGGTCCAGCCATCCGCCGGTTCGCTCGCGAAGTGGGGGTCGATTTGACCCACGTCGTCGGTACCGGCGAAGGGGGCCGAATCACTCGGGAAGATGTATTGGCGGTGGTCCGTCAAAGCCATTCGTTGGCCAAGGCCGCGACCGCGCCCGCTGCGGCAACTACCTCTCCCTCCACCGGCTCTGCCTCCCCTGCCAGCCACTCCAAATCCCCCGTCCATTCGGCCGGGACTCCCTCGCAGGACGATCATGGTCCGATCCGCGTCGAACGGATGGCCAAGATTCGAAAAACCATCGCAGCCCAGATGCACCGCAGTTGGTCGAACGTCCCGCGCGTCGTCAATTTCGATGATGCCGATGTGACGGAACTGGAAGCGTTTCGGCAATCGAGCAAAGACGATTACGCATCGCGCGGTATCAAGCTGACTACCATGCCGTTCCTGATCAAGGCGGTCGCCACGGCGCTGCGCCATCATCCGCTGATCAATGCATCGATCGATATGGACAACGAGCAGATCATCTACAAGGACTACATCAATATCGGTATCGCCGTCGATACCGAACGCGGCTTGGTCGTCCCGACGCTCAAGCAGGCCGATCGGATGTCGATCCCCGATATCGCCTATGCCCTGGGAGATCTTTCCAGCAAGGTGCGTTCAGGTGATTTCTCTGTGGCCGATCTGCGTGGCGGTACGTTCACGATCAGCAATTTGGGAGCGATCGGAGGCACTTACTCGACGCCGATCGTCAATTATCCGGAAGTCGCCATCCTTCTGGTCGGCCGGACGCGCAAGCTACCGGTCGTCATGGATGACGATTCGATCAAGCCACGATTGATGATGCCGCTGAGCCTCGCGTATGACCATCGGCTGGTCGATGGTGCCACCGCCGCGAGATTCCTCAACGACGTCATCGCCTATCTGGAAGCCCCAAGCCGCTTGCTGCTGGCGCTGTAGGCTAGTGGCAGGCGATCACCGGAAGATCCAGATGCGATCCAAGCACCTGGCGGAATCGAAAAGCCGCTTGGTGCTGCAGGCGGCTCGACCGGGTATCCCCAGCCGCTATCGACTCCATCCTCTGCGTCATTCCTAACAGCCAATCGGTTTACGGCGCGGGGGTCATTTGGTCCCGGTGGACCAGTTCCTCGTAGGGGCAATGCCCCAACCGCTCGGCGATCCGGTCGCTTTGCAGCCCGACAATCTTTCGTACCTCCTGGGCATCGTAATTGACCAGACCTCGCGCCACCTCCCGACCATCGGGACCGACCATCGAGACAGCATCGCCCTTGCGGAACTCGCCGATCACCTCCACCACCCCAACCGGTAGCAGACTGCTTCCTTTGGAGCGGACGGCGTGAGCGGCACCGGTGTCCAGCCGCAGCGTACCGGCGCATTGGACGGAAAAGCCGATCCAGCGTTTTCGGGAAGAGAGGCCTTTGGGGTGTGGCAGGAAGACCGTTCCTTCCATCTCCCCGCGAGCCAGTCGCAGCAGCACATCCTCCTGCCGACCCCATGCGATGCAGGCGGGATCGCCACTTTGCGTGACGAACCTGGCGGCCGCCAGCTTGCTGGCCATCCCGCCCTTGCTCACCCCCGTCGCGCGATCGCGAACCAGCCCCTCCACCGTGTCATCGATCCTGGGAACCACCGAAAGCACCTGCGCGGCCGGGTCGATGGGATCACGATCGTAAAGCCCCCGGACATCGCTGAGGATCACCAGCAGCGATTCGGGAAAGAGGCTTGCCACCATCGCCGCCAATCGATCATTATCCCCGAATGTCGTCTTCAGTTCATCGACCGCTACCGTGTCATTCTCATTGATGATCGGAATGGTCTTCAGCTCCAGGAGTCGACTGAGCGTATTTCGGACGTTCAGGTAACGGGCTCGATCGTCCAGATCTTCGGCCGTGAGCAAGACCTGTGCAGCATGCGTGCCGTGGCTGGAGAATTCCTCTTCGTAAGCCTGGATCAGCGCCGCCTGGCCGACCGCTGCGACCGCCTGCAGCGTCGCGAGATCTTTGGGGCGAGCCGGCAGGCCCAATCGACCTACCCCCGAGGCCACGGCGCCGCTGCTAACTAGCACCACCTGCTTGCCCAAGTCGCGCAATCCCGCCAACTGCTTGGCTAGGCGAGCGATTTGCGGTCGGTCCAGCCGTCCTTGATGGTCGGTCAGCACGCGAGAACCCACCTTGACCACCCAGACCCGATCTCCTGTCACACAGGCCAGCCGTTCCTCCACGATCGATTCTCCCTCTGGGTTGTCCGTCGTTCCATCGGTCCCCGCATTGACCGTTCCGGTCAAATCGGTCGATTCTATCAGGCAAACAAGCTGTCTGGATGAGGCCGGCGGATTGGCAATCCTGAAGGAATCGCGAATATCGGTTCGCTGTGCCGAAGTCGACTTCGCCGTCGCACCGTTGCCAGAGGATCGCCGTCGGATACACTGAAGCGGGTTTCACTACCTCGGAAGCGAGCCAACGAATCGACCGGAAGGCAGAGCGGCAACGATGAGCGAACTTCATCATGAATGCGGCGTCGCCGCGATCTACCATCTGCCCGGACGCGGCGAAAGCCGGCTTTGCCCCGAAGAAGGGCCCGATCAGATCTCCCGACTCCTGCCAAGGATGCTGCAGGACATCCAGAATCGGGGCCAGCTGGCAGCCGGGATGACCAGCTTCAATCCCAACCGCTCCCAATTGCTCGACACCCACAAGGATATCGGACCGGTCAGCGAGGTATTTCAGCTTTCGCACCGCAGCCGCAGCGAATCGCTGATGCAGGAGTACTCCGGCCGCGCGGCTATCGGCCATGTGCGCTACGCCACCTGCGGCAAGGATGATCGCAGTTACGCACAGCCGTTCGAGCGGCAACATATCCACAAGCACAAGTGGTTCAGCTTCTGCTTCAATGGCCAACTGGCCAACTGGTCGCAACTGAAAGACAAATTGCTTCGGGATGGCGAGCATCATTTGGCGCGCGATACCGATACCGAAATCATCATGCATGAGCTGGGGCGGGAGCTGTCGCAGGCACCAGCCGACCGATCGCTGATCGAACTGTTCTCCAAAGTGGCGCAAGGCTTTGATGGCGCCTATTCCCTCGCGTTGCTCAACGCCAAAGGCGAAATGCTGCTGGCTCGCGATCCACTGGGGATCAAGCCGCTTTGCTATGCCATCGAAGGACCGCTCTTTGCCGCTGCCAGCGAGAGTGTGGCGCTACTGAATCTCCAGTTCGACAGGCAGTCGATCCAGTCGCTGCCTCCCGGACATGCGATTCTGGTCACCCCTGAGGGGATTCGAATCGAACGGTTCGCCGAAGCGCGTTCGCCTGCTCACTGTTTCTTCGAATGGATCTACTTCGCCAATGTCGCCAGCACGCTGGATGATCGCAGCGTCTATCTGTCTCGAACGAGGCTTGGGGAGCAATTGGCCAGCCTGGAAAAGCAGCGGGCCACCGTTCCGATCGATGAAGATACGATCGTCGTGCCGGTGCCAGACACCAGCAAGGCGGCTGCCGATGCCATGGCGTTCCATCTGGGAATTCCCTGCCGCGAAGGATTGATTCGCAATCGCTACAGCGGACGCACCTTCATCGAAGGAGGTCGCGCCCGCAAACTGAAAGCCTCCAGCAAGTACACACCGCTACGGGAAGTGCTGGAAGGCAAACGGGTCTTTCTGGTGGAGGATTCCATCGTCCGCTCCACCACCATGAAAGTGCTGCTCAGCCGTATCCGAGAATTGGGAGGCGCTAAAGAGATCCATGTTCGCGTCGCCTGCCCTCCCATCATCGCCCCCTGCTTCTATGGCATCGACATGTCGACGATCGGCGAGCTGTTTGCTCCCAAGTTCCTCGAAGATGGCCTGCTGACCCAGGCGGGTCAGGAGGCGATGGCAAGGCAACTGGGCTGTGATTCGCTTCAGTATCTACCAGTATCGGCCATTTCCCGAGCGATCGACTTGCCTCCGGATCATCTTTGCCAAGCGTGCATCACCGGTGTCTACCCGACCCCCTGCGGCCAGGGTCTTTACCAGATCGCCAGGGAGAACGAGCAGAGTGGTTGCCAGGTGGCTCGCACCTACGAAACCACCACCAGCTCGGGGATTTCCTGACGCGACGGGATGCAATGGAACCTAGTCGGCCTCAGCCGATCCGCGTGGCTTTGGTGACCTTTGCGGGGCATTGCGGGCTTTTCCCCAACCTCCCAATCTCCTCAGCCCTCCTGGGACATCGGCCCCATCCCGCCTCGGATCGGCTCCTTTTGCCGTCGCTGGCAGGTTGCCAATTATTTCGCAACTACTTGCTGCGCAAAGGTTTCCACCTTCCCGGAAGAAATGGATTGGGGGTCTTTGTGGCGAAGCTATTGCCAAACTAGGCGGCTTGCGGCTAACGTTGAGCCTGTTGGAGAATCGAGAGGAGGAAAAGGAGGGGAATCGGGCCCGGGAACGGGCTGGTGGATACCCCGACGTTTCCTTCGCCCTGCACTGCTGCAAGGCTCACGTCTCCGACGACACGGTTGGAACCCTTTCGGTATGGATTCGGCCTCATCTAGGCGGCAAACGACGATCGAGCGTCTGCGGCAATGCCGCCCGGCGATTTTGCCTTCGTTGCTGCTCTGCGACTTCACCAATCTCCAGCGGCAGATCGCGCAGCTGGAAGATGCTGGCTATCAGGCGCTCCATCTGGACGTGATGGATGGTCGCTTCGTCCCGAACTTCACCTATGGGATGACGATTGTCGAAGCGGTGCGACGGTGCACCAAGCTTCCGCTGGATGTCCATCTGATGATGGTGGACCCCGGCTCCTTCATCCCAGCCTTTGTCGATGCGGGAGCCGATGTGCTGACAGTGCACATCGAAGCGATTCAGGCAGGCGATACCGCTGGGTCTCCCCAGGAGACGCTCCAGGAGATTGCCCGTCGCGATTGTGGAGTGGGGATCGCGATCAATCCTTCGACCCCTTTCGAGTCGATCGACGAGTGCCTAGGGCTGGTGGATCTGGTGTTGGTGATGAGCGTTCAGGCGGGGTTTGGGGGTCAGGCATTTCAGCCGGTGGCCCTCGACCGGTTGGCAGCGCTCCGCCGCCGACTGGGATCGGAGATCCTGCTGGAGGTCGATGGCGGGGTGCATGGAGCCACAGCGGGGCCTTGCGTTCAAGCAGGGGCTGATCTGCTGGTGGCTGGTTCGGCGATTTTTCGCCAGACCGATTACGAGACGGCTCATGAGCAGTTGCAGCGTGCAATGGCGGTTGTCTCGTAGACTTTTCGGCAAGAGATCATGTTTCGCATTGTATTGGTTCGACCCGGCGCCACGTCCTTGGACGAACAGCGCCGCATCAAAGGTTCACTCGATATTCCACTCAGCCCAATCGGTTCTGACCAGGCAAAAAAACTGGCGGATGACTTGGCGGGAATGCAATTCGATGTCGTATACAGCGCACCGTGCGAATCGGCGGTGCAGACGGCCAGGATGCTGGCCGAACGGAGCAAGTCGAAGGTGCGTGTCGTCGACGCACTTCGAAATCTCGATCACGGCCTCTGGCAGGGCAAGCTGATCGACGAAGTCCGCAAGCACCAGCCGAAAGTCTATCGGCAGTTCCAGGACGATCCGGAATCGATCTGTCCCCCAGGTGGGGAAACGGTCGAACAGGCCAAGCAGCGAGTCCGGAAGACGCTCAATCGCTGGATCCACAAGCACGACGCCAGCATCGTAGCCATCGTCGTCCCCGAACCGCTGGCCAGCATCATCAAGGAAATGCTCGGTTGCGATGAAATCGGCGACCTCTGGCAGGCCGAATGCGATCGTGGTCAGTGGGAAATCGTCCAGGGCGACCCACACGTCCTGGATACGCAGGCCGCCACCTGAACGCCTTAGTTTTTTTCCGATCGGGATCATCTGTGCCATGACAACCACCTCCACCAACTCCGACTCAAAAAATGCTGATAGCGGTGCCAAACGAGGCATCCCCGAGGGGCTGTGGATCAAATGCCCCGGTTGCAGCGAGATGATCTATCGCAAGCAGGCCGAACAGCAACTGAACGTCTGCCCTCTTTGCCGATACCATCTCTACGTCTCAGCCCCGATGCGCATCGCTCAGTTGCTGGACGAAGGCACCTTCGAACCGCTCAACGAACACCTCCTTCCTGCTGACCCACTTTCCTTCTCCGACAGCAAGCGGTACGCCGAGCGTCTGGTGAGCGAGCAGAAGAGGACGGGCCTGACCGATGCGGCGCTCACGGGTACCGGCATGATTCGGGCTCGGCGCGTCGCCATCGGCGTCACCGACTCGGCCTTCATCATGGGAAGTATGGGATCCGTCGTTGGCGAACGGTTGACGCGGCTGATCGAAGTGGCGATCCAGCAGGATCTGCCGCTGATCATCGTCAGCGGATCGGGAGGCGGCGCGCGAATGCACGAAGGGATCCTATCGCTGATGCAGATGGCCAAAGTCTCAGCAGCCCTGGCAAGGTACCACTCCCAGGGCGGCCTGTTCATCAGCGTCCTGACCAATCCCACCATGGGTGGCGTCGCTGCCAGTTTTGCGTCGCTGGGAGATCTGGTGTTTGCCGAACCTCGGGCGCTGATCGGGTTTGCCGGTCCACGAACGATCAAAGCGACGATCAAGATGGAACTGCCTGCTGGGTTCCAGACCAGCGAGTTTCTCCTGGAGCATGGCTACATCGATCGGATTGTCGACCGCAGCAAACTGAAATCCGAAATCGCGCAGGCCATCGATTACTGCGGCAAGCTCTAACCGCCTCGGAACGGTCCAACTGTCCGTTTCTGCCGTTCGAGCCTTTTCATCGCTCCATCGCCACTAGGTCGGCCGTTTTCAATTTCCAAATCGCTCCTCTTCAGCGATAATGGGGGGGTGGAAGGAATGGTTCGGCCTTCATGCTTCAATTCCAATAGGCCGCAGCAGGTTGGACGGTGGACTGATGGGAATCTTCGACGCATTTCGAAAAATGTTTGGCGGATCCCAGACGCGGGTCGACGTCGAGCAGCGTTTTGAGCTGCTACGGTCGGCGGTGTCGGGAACGATGAGCAATTTTTTTGCGGCGAGAGACCGGGCCAACGGCGGAAAGATTGTCGGCGTCAAGCTGTGCGATGTCGAGAAGGTCGAATTCTTCGAAGGGCGATTCAAAGGGCTCAACAAGCCCAGCGAGGGCGAGATCGCCATCAAGATGAAGCATCCCAATGTGGTGGTCACCTACGAGCATGGGCTAACCACCAAGGACCAGCCCTACTTGGTGATGGAGTTCATCGATGGCCCTGGATTGCAGCAGGTGATCTACGCCCGCGAGGAGAAGCGGCTGCAAGGAAAGCGATTGTCGCTGATCCGGCAGATGGCCGATGCACTAGCCTACGTCCACAAATCCGGCTACATCCACCGCGATATCTGCCCCCGCAATTTCATCTGCAACGAATCGCTGGAACTGATCAAGCTGATCGACTTTGGATTGACGCTTCCTGCCACCAAGGAATTCATGCAGCCAGGCAACCGAACCGGCACGCCCCTCTACATGGCACCCGAGGTGATTCGTCGTCGTCCCACGGACCAGAGAGTCGACATCTTTTCCTTTGGCGTGACCTGCTACCAATTGCTGAGCTTCGAGCTGCCGTGGCCGGTCGCTGAAACCACCGGCATGGCAGCGCTCCATCACGATACCTCCGCCCCCACCGACATCTTCAAGTACCGCCCCAATCTCCATCCCCAGTTGGCCGCAACCGTCATGCAGGCAATGCAGCCCAATCCGGCTCAACGGACCCCCGACATGGAAACCATGGTGCGCCAGTTGCGCCAGATTCCCTCCGAAGAGGCCTGAAAAATCAATTCGATAGGGCTTTTCCCATCGCCAGCATTTGGAATCTTGCGCCCAGTCATCTGCTCGATCCTGGCTTCCCTTTGAACAAACGCTCATCCACCAAAAAGGACAGAAGAAGCCATGGGACTCTTGATCCGATCCGTTATCCTTCTCGCGTTCTTATCGATCGTAGGCTGTGACCAACTTGCATCCTCTCCATCGGTGATCGCCGACGTCAACCGATTGACCTCTAGCGGTTATCGACTGGAACGTGTGTTCCATCCGCTGAAGATCGCTCTTCCCGTCGAAGTGACTCATGCCGGGGACGGTAGCGATCGTCTATTCATCGTCGATCAAAAAGGGATCATCCATGTCTCTGAGACCGACGGGTCGGTGACGAAAGCAGATGTTTTTTTGGATATCTCGGACCGAGTTCATTACGAAGCCAGCTACAACGAACAAGGGCTACTTGGGCTGGCTTTCCATCCCAAGTTTGATGAGAACGGCCTGCTTTTTGTTTATTACATCGCGATGAGAAACAAGGATCGCACAACTGTCGTTTCGCGCTTTCGGTGCAGCGATTCCCGAAACCTCGTCGTGGATCCGAAAAGCGAGAAGGAGATATGGACCGAAAAGCAACCCTACTGGAACCACAACGGAGGCTCTATGGCGTTTGGTCCCGATGGATACCTCTATATTGGCATGGGCGATGGCGGGGGACAGGGAGATCCCGATCAGAATGCACAGAATCTTGCTTCCTCCTTCGGCAAGATTCTGCGTATCGATGTGGATCACTCCGACACCGAAAAAAATTATCTCATTCCGAAGGACAATCCCTTCGCCAACACTCCCGGAGCGATGCCTGAAGTCTTCGCATATGGGCTTCGCAACCCTTGGAGAATCTCCTTCGATAAGCAAACAGGGAAGCTCTGGGTAGCGGATGTCGGACAGGACAAATGGGAGGAAGTTAACCAAATCACCAAAGGAGGAAATTTCGGCTGGAGCACTATGGAAGGAATTCAGTCTTTTCGCAAAGGATCTGGCGATTCCGGTGTACACCAAGTCCCAAGATGGACCTATCCCCACGACGAAAACTGGGGCAAATCCATCACAGGAGGATTTGTCTATCGCGGGACGGCATTGCCAAAGATCCAGGGCTGCTATCTTTGCGGAGACTATATCTCAGGGAAACTCTGGGCTCTTCGGTTGGACAATCTGGATCGCGTCACCGAAGTCCACTCGATTGAATTCCCGCAGAATCTTCCGATCGTCTCCATTGGACAGGATGAACAGGGCGAACCGATCATCACCACCTTCACCAGCGGCGGAATGTTTTTTCGGATTGTCGATCAACCAGCCGTGACGATGGAATCGGACGCTGGAAATCCAGAAACGATACCGACCTCTCAACTCAAGCGAACCGGCACAGGGTCTTAAGGACAGAGACTCTCTAGACGACCGCCTGGTCGTTGTAACAACTGCTAGCCCTCCCCGAACCGATACAGAAACAGTTTCGACACATCACGACATGGAATTCCAACCGATGATCCACAAGAACTTTGATCAGTACTCCGTCCAGTACCTAAGCGATGGTGGTGGTTCCCAGGAGAACCCCTTAGCCCGCATCGCCTGCTACCAGTCGGGGGCGCCGGTGGGAGAACTTCTCTTTTACCGTGGACAGGTCCCTGGCTCGGCCAACGCCCTCTCCCCGGAAGGGATCCTCCAGCTTCGTTACACGCTGGACCGATTCCGCGACGTCTTGGCGTTGATCCAGTTTGAAAAGCCTCTGCAGCTGCTCTTTCACCCGGAGACCAAACAGGGATCGGTCGCCAGCTGCCTTCTGGAACCAGTGGGGGAACAGGAAGGGAAAACCTTCTGAAACCGGGGCCCTATCCCTTTCCGAAACCACCGCACCGTTGATAACCCTCCACTGGACGGAACGAAAGAAATGGCATCGGCAAGTACCACGCGCCTGGGGACTCCCCGACTGGAAGGATTGATCGCCGCCACGCACACACCGATGGATGCCCAGGGGAATCTGGAGCTCGATGGGGTACCACGGCAGCTGGAGCATTTGCTAGGGATGCCGATCACGGCGGCCTTCATCTCCGGTAGCACTGGAGAAGGCCAGTCGCTTTCGATCGACGAACGGCATCGATTGACCGCGCGGTGGTGTCAGGCAGCCAAAGGGACACCCTTGCGCGTCGTCGCCCATGTCGGCACCAACAGCATCACCGAGGCAGCCAGCTTGGCCGCCGAAGCACAAAAACAGGGGGTCAGCGCGATCGCAGCGCTTTCTCCCAGCTACTTTAAGCCCCGCTCGATCGAGGATCTGGTCGATGCCATGGCAATGGTAGCGGCTGCTGCACCCGCGACGCCGTTCTACTTTTATGACATCCCTTCGATGACAGGGGTCCAGCTGTCGATGCCGGCCTTTCTGGAACAGGCATCCCGGAAGATACCCAATCTGGTCGGTATGAAATTCACCAACATGGACCTAGCCAGCTACACCCAGTGCCTTCAGCAAGACGATGGACTTTGGGATCTTCCCTTTGGTTGCGACGAAGCTTTGTTGCCGGCCCTGGCCCTGGGAGCCAGGGGAGCTGTCGGGAGCGGATACAACTTTGTCGGTGAGCATTACAGCCGTCTGATCGAAGCATGGAAACAGGGCGATCTGATGCTGGCACGCCGTCTCCAGTGCCAGGGGATTCAGTTGGTGCAACGGATGGCTCCATTTGGTTACCTGCCGGCCGCCAAGGTGGTCATGGAATGGCTTGGGGTTCCGGTGGGGCCAACGCGGTTGCCACTGCGGCCGCTCAACGAACCTCAGCGCCACCAGCTCCGCGAGGGTCTGGAGTCGGATGGGTGGCGTTTCGGTCACAGCCTGGTACGGGACGCATGAAAGAGATCGAACCTATTGTGTCGCATGCTTCGGGGCTTCGTCCGGATGGGGATCTGAGGAGCCATGCCGGAAGGCAGAGACTAGCTCAGTGGCATCTCCGCCAACTGCTCGACAATCTGGTCCCTTTCTGGTTCCCCCGCGCGGTCGACGATGCATCGGGTGGATTCCTCCATTGCTTCGATCGAGATGGAAGCTTGGTCGATTCCGACAAGTCGGTCTGGGCGCAAGGCCGAATGGCCTGGATGCTGCTTAGGATGCATCAGCAGATCGACGCCAATCCCCATTGGTTGCGATGGGCTACGCAGGCGATCGATTTTCTTGATCGCTTTGGATTTGATTCCGATGGCCGGATGTTTTTTCATCTGACGCAACAAGGGGATCCGATTCGCAAGCGGCGTTATGCCTACAGCGAAGCGTTTGCGGCGATCGCCTGGTCCGCCCTCTATCGTTCCACCGGCGACTCTCAGCACTCCCGCAAAGCATTGCAACTGTTTCAGCAGTTCGTCGACTGGAATTTCCTTCCAGGACGAATGCCGCCCAAGGAAACAGCAACCAGACCGACGATCGGCCTGGCGCCCCGCATGATCACCCTGGTGACCGCACAGGAATTACGGGCGGATCTCGGGGAGCTGCCGCTCCTGACCCAGTGGATCGATCGCTGCATCGGCGAAATCGTCGATCGCTTTGTTCGGCCCGACCTGGAGGTGGTGCTGGAGACGGTCGGCGTCGACGGCCAGCTGATCGATCACTTCGACGGAAGATTGCTCAATCCTGGACATGCCCTGGAGGGCGCCTGGTTTTTGATGCGGGAAGGATTGCACCGCAAGCGCGACGACTGGCAGGACTTGGGGGTTCAGATGAGCCGCTGGATGCTGAGGCGCGGTTGGGATCCGCAACATGGCGGGCTTTTTTACTTCCGCGACCTGCACGACAAACCGATCCAGGAGTACTGGCACGCGATGAAATTCTGGTGGCCGCACAATGAAGCGGTCCTCGCAGCGATGCTGGCCTACCGCATCTGCGGAGAAGACTCCTTCGCTCATTGGCACGACGCAGTGCTTCACTGGTCGATCGATCATTTTGCCGATCCCCAGCATGGCGAATGGTATGGATACCTCCACCGCGATGGATCCCCCAGCAGCTCGCTGAAGGGTAGTCTCTGGAAGAGTTTCTTTCATCTGCCCAGGATGCACTTCCAGGCGTATCGATGGCTGAAGGAATGGCCCGACGATGGCGCGGGGCATGTCTCGTGACCGATCCCCCGCGATCTCCCTTGCCTAACCACCAAGCAGTAGGTCACGAGTAGGGCTGAGGTCGATTTCTCCCGCGTCCTAGGCGACGCCTACCACGCCTCAAGAGCCGCCATCAGCTCGGAGGCCAGAAAGAATGATCCAGCGACACAGATCAAATCGTCCGGGCCGGCGAGGGAACGTGCCAGAGCCAGCGATTCGAGGGGAGTCGGGGCATCGTGCCAACGACAGCCGGACTTCCCGATCCGCTCCTGAGCTACCTGCCGGAGGATATCTAAAGAAACAGCTCGCGGATTGCAGGTGAACCGGGTGAGGATCACCTCATCGAAGGCCTCTCCGGCCAGCTCCAGCATCTTCCCGTAATCTTTGTCGCGACTGGAGGAGAACAGAAGAATTTTTCGACATGGAGGAAAATGGAGATCCAAGGCTTCGATCATCGCACGAAGGGATGCCTCGTTGTGCGCGGTATCCAGAACCCTCCAGGGTTGGCTGCCGATGGTTTGCAATCGAGCGGGGACCTGGGTGGTGGCAAGGGACTCCCGCAATGCCGCTTCCGGGATTTGCCATCCCAGCGACCGCAATCGGTCGACGGCAGCAATCACTAGGGCACCGTTGTTTGCCTGGTGGCGTCCCAGCATCCCCAGCGGGTACTCGATTCGACAGGGGGTAGGAAACGACCGTGGCGATTTCCAGAAGAAGGTAAAACTTCCTTTGCGTAGCGACTGCTTCTCTTCCTTGCCGATGGCTTGGGCGGCACCAGGAGGGTTCCAAACCGCATCGAAATCGGGACCGATAGAATCGATCGGAGCGCGATGGGCCGCCGCAATCTGCTCGATCATCATCGCGGCATCCGGTTCCGAGGCTCCGCAAATCAAAGGAATCGAATCCTTGATGATGCCTGCTTTTTCGCTGGCGATCCGGGCAAGGGTATTGCCCAGTTGCTGGCGATGATCGTAACTGATGCTGGTGATCACCGTCAGTTCCGGATGGCAGACATTGGTGCTATCTAGCCGCCCTCCCAGCCCCACCTCCATCACGGCTGCCTCGACACCCTGGTTGCGGAAATGCAGCCAAGCCATCGCCGTCGTCATCTCGAAGAAGGTTGGCCGCTCCTCGCCACTGCCCGCCATCTGGTCGCAAACGGATCGAATGGCATCGACCAATCCGACCAGTTGGCTGGGACTACAACGCCTGCCATCGACCATCCAACGCTCCTCCAACCGGGTCAGATGGGGCGAGGTATAAAGCCCCACCTTCATTCCACTGCGTTGCAGAGTGTCGGCAAGAAGCCAGCAGACCGATCCCTTCCCTTTGGTTCCCGCTACATGAACGACCCGCATGGACAGGTGGGGGTTTCCGAGCCGATCCAGGAGCTGCTGCATCCTGGAAAGTCGAAAATGCTGCCGATCGTACGGCACATCCACCACTCGCTCGTAATTGATCTGGCCGTAGAGATATTCGAGCGATTCATGGTAGCCGGTTGCATCAGGCAACTCGTCATGCGGCATGGAGGATTCCCATCTCTGAACACCGATCGGAAAGCGATCCCATCGCTCCATGGTAACTGAGAGTTCTCGCCCCAAAAGCCATCCCGAAGGTCCGACGACAAGCAACCCCGAAAGGATCCCGGGGGTTCCGCCGGCAGATCCGGCAAATCCTCCCTTTTCAGTTGGCCCCATCCGGAATCCCCTGAAAAAGCTGAAAGGCGGCTTGGTACTTGCCGCAATCCGTGAGCAGCGGGGAGGGTTCGAAGTCACCGGAAAGTTCGATTCCGGAGCGAAAATGAACCCCAATAGAGGGAATCACGTAGTACCACCGAGAGGTTTTCGCGTTCCGATTCGATCGATTTCCTTGTCTTTTCGGAGTTTCCGGCATGAGCCCAGCAACCCCAACCGCACCCCAAAGTCAGGGGAATCCCTCTGCGGCCACAGCCGAAGGGCCTGTGATCGAAACGCGAGGTCTCAGCAAGATCTACCGGGACTTCTGGGGTCGCAAAAAGGTCCAGGCGCTCAAGCCTCTGGACATCGAAGTGCAGCAGGGAGAGATCTTCGGTCTTCTGGGCCCCAACGGCTCCGGCAAGTCGACCACGATCAAACTGATTCTGGGACTGCTTTTCCCCACCTCTGGGCGCGCTTTCGTCTTCGGGAAGGAAGCGGGGGATGTCACCAAGAACGAAAGAGTCGGCTACCTCCCTGAAGAGTCCTACCTCTACAAGTTTTTGAACGCTGAAGAAACGCTTGATTTCTACGGACGGCTGTTCGACATGCCTGCCTCCGTTCGCCAGCAGCGGGCCGACGAGCTGATCAAGATGGTGGGATTGGATCGAGCCAGGAGGCGACAGCTTCGCGAATACTCCAAGGGGATGACACGCCGAATCGGTTTGGCACAGGCGCTGATCAACGAACCCGACCTGCTGGTTCTCGATGAACCGACGACCGGTTTGGACCCGCTGGGTTCACGCGACATGAAGGATTTGATCCTTCGGCTGCGCGATCAGGGCAAGACGATTCTTATGTGCTCGCACCAACTGGCCGACGTGCAGGACGTCTGCGATCGGATCGCGATTTTGCACCAGGGCGAACTGAAGGAACTGGGACGCGTCGAAAGCCTTCTGAAGGTACGTGATGTCACCGAAGTGCATGCCAAGGGTCTCTCAGAAGCGGCCAAGAAAGAGATCGCGGAAGTGATCCAGAAGCATGGCGGCAATTTGATGCAGATGGACAATCCGACGACGACGATGGAAGAGTTGTTTCTGGATATCGTTCGCGAGAGCGAACAGAGACCAGGGCATCGCGGCTCGGCCAGCTGACCCGTCGACTAGTACGGCGCCGCAAGCGCTATCGGAACAGTCGGCCAGTCCCACATCGGTTGGCCATACATCCTTGCCCTCACCACAGTCTGCCCTTGAGATTCCGACACCATGCGACTCGAGAAGAATCAATTCTGGACCTACTCGCAGTGGCTTTTTGAAAACCAAGCCCTGCTCAACGGGTTCCTCCTGGCGATCGCGCTGTCGATCGTCGGCTTTCTGGTCAGCTACCTGATCGCTTTGGCCAGGAGCGGTCCTGGGGAAGGCTTTTTTGCCGTCGCCAAGACGATCGGTGATTTCGTTCGGGTCGACCTACCTGGTTCGTCGCTGCGGCGTATCTGGGCGATCGCTAGGCTTGCGTTCAAGGAAGCTCTCCGCCGCAAAGTTCTGGCGGTCGTCGGCCTTTTCATCGTCGGGATCATGTTTGCCGGATGGTATCTGGACCCCGAAGCCGACCAGCCAGCTAGGCTTTATCTGAGCTTCGTTTTGGGGGGAACCAACCTTCTGGTGCTCCTCCTGGGGCTCTTCCTCAGCTCCTTCAGCCTCCCTGCCGACATCAAGAACAAGACGATTTATACGATCGTCACCAAACCGGTGCGTCCGACGGAAATCGTGATCGGACGAATCGTTGGCTTTGGTTTGATCGGCTCTCTGATCCTGCTGGCCCTTGGACTGCTCAGCTATCTGTTTGTGGTTCGCGGCGTTCGGCATGAGCATCGCGTGGAGACAGTTTCCCAGAGTGGTTTGACCGGCATCACCGATAAGGAAGCCGAGCACCGTCATGAGTTCACACTGGGAGCCGATGGGATTGGCGTGACGGATGAACAGAAAGGGCACCGCCATCAGGTGACTCGCAAACCAGGTCCCAACGGCCAGGACACCTACGAGATCGGCCCACCGGTGGGCGGGTTGGTCGCTCGCGTTCCCGTCTACGGGTCGCTGCGCTACACCGATCGCGACGGGAAGGAAGCTGAGGGGATCAACGTCGGTTACGAATCGGAGTATCAGAAGTACATCGAAGGCAACACCCTCTCCAGCGCCATCTGGGCCTTCGATGGCGTCTCCTCCAACCGCTTCCCGAAAGGTCTCGACCTGGAGATGACGCTGGCTGCGTTCCGAACCTACAAGGGAGATATCGAGTCGGGAGTTCAAGGCTCCATCGTTCTTCGAAACCCTGACGGATCGGCCGAAACCGAACGGACTCAGTTCACGGTTCGGGAGTTCCAAGTCGACCAGAAACGAATCCCGGTCAAGATGAAGGGATTCAAAAACAACCAGCCTGCAGAAGTTGATCTTTTTCAAGATATCGCCCCTAACGGCCGGGTGGAGGTGGTCATCCGATGCCTGGACCAGGGGCAGTACCTCGGGATGAACGTCGCGGATGTCTATCTGCGAGCCGGCGAGGTGCCATTCTGGTGGAACTTCGCGAAGGGGTACATCAGCATGTGGCTGCAGATGATGATCGTCATCTGCTTTGGAGTCATGTTCTCCACCTTCCTCACCGGACCGGTGGCGATGGTCGCAACGCTCTCCTGCCTGGTTCTTGGCTTTTTCGGATCGATCGCCGGAGAGATCCTGTCAGGAAAGCGGGAGGGAGGGGGACCGATCGAATCGCTGGTGCGTATTCCACTGCAGCTGGGGGTGGTTTCTGAACTGGACCTGGGCAATACGATGGTCGAGTCGGCGATTCGGGCCGTCGACCGTCCCATCCTATGGTTCCTCAGTACTGTCACCTCGGCCATGCCCGATTTCCGCCAACTGGGAACATCGGATTTCGTCGCCTATGGAGTCAATATCTTCGGCGATCTGTTGGGTAGGCATCTGACAATCGCGTTTGGGTATTTCCTTTTGACTTCGCTGATCGGATACTTCTTCCTGAAAACTAGGGAGATCGCAGCGTGAACGTACAAGCTTTCCGTCGGAAGATGATTTATATCGGCTTGATGGTACTGCTCCTGGTACCTCTGTATGTGCTTGGTCAGCCCAAGACACAGCGGGGGGGCAAGGAAGTCAGTCCGGGCGGCACGCTGGCCCAACTGCGGGATCAGCACAACATCGGACAGGCGGCCCTCGGGAAGATCGATCCGGCCAGCGAGAGCATGCGCCTGGCGACGCTCGGGATGCGCGGCATCGCTTCCACCATCCTCTGGCAGCAGGCCGACTACTACAAGCGTGAGAAATTCTGGGATCGTTACGCCGCGACGCTCAAGCAGATCGCTCTGCTACAGCCCCACTTCGTCAACGTCTGGGATCACCAGGCTCACAATCTTACCTACAACATCTCGGTTGAATTCGACGGATACAAACAGCGATACGAATGGGTCAAGAAGGGGATCGACTTCCTGGTCGACGGGACTCGATTCAACGCACGACAACCGATCCTTCAGTGGTTTCTGGGGATCTATACCGGTCAAAAGATCGGGGTGGCCGACGAGAAAAAGCAGTATCGGGAACTCTTCCGCAATGACAACGACTACCACGATCGCCTGACCAGCCAAGGGATCGATGCGCGGCAAAGCGACGTGCTGGGCAGCGACGGGAAGCCAGACCACTGGCTGGTCGGTCGCCAGTGGTTCCTGCAGTCCTACGATCTGGTGAAGGCGGGTGCCTATTGCAAGAAGAGCCCGCACATCTACTACAGCGATTCCCCCAAATGCCGTCTCCGTTATTCGGAAGCAATCGAAGAAGAAGGGGTCCTGGATGATCGAGCCAAGTTCTCGTGGAACAAAGCCGGAGACGAATGGAAGGAATTCGGCGATCGGGACATCCTGACGACCTGGGGACATACCATCAAAATGAATGGTCTCCTGTCGGCCAGGGAAAGCCTCAAGGCCTCCATGGAAGCCTTCAATGAGGAAGTCGGCGATGCCGGGGAAAGACTGACTGAAAAGATCCGCTCGGAACTACCTTCGGAAGAGAAGCAGGCACTGGACACCCCCGAAGATCAGCGATCCACCGCCCAGCAAAAGCTCGCCTACGAAGCCGGTCAGAAACTGAAGCCTTCGGTCATGCAGATCGCGGAATTCGCTGGGCCGGGAAAGAGCCGCTCGGCGGTCGATCTGGCGACACGAGTACGTGAAGCAAACGAATATGTCAGTCACGTTGAGGCCTACCGCAACCAGGTCAACTACCAGTATTGGGAAACGCGAGCCATCGCCGAACAGCGCGATGTCACGGTCGCGGCGCGACGGCAGATGTTCGAAGCCGATGCGCTGCTCCAGGAAGCGAAGTTGGACGAAGCGATCACCAAATACGATGAAGCCTGGGCCAACTGGTATCAGGTCTTCCGTCGCTACCCCGTCCTAATGACCGACGACATCGCCTCGGATGTCATCAAGTCGATTCGACGATACAAACGAATCCTCGACAGCGATCTGCCAGAGGATTTTCCGCTCGCCGAATTCGTCAAGTTCAAAGAAATGTACGACAAGGGTGGCATGGACTGGCAGGTCGAGAACATCCTCTCGCGCTGGACCTCCGATGCTTCCAAACTCGACCCCGAAGCAGACATCTTCGAGACCGATCTAATCAAGAAGGATCTGCTGATCGATGAGGGCTCAGGAGTCATGTTGCCGAAAAAGGAGCTGAAGGAAGGAGAAGTCCCAGCCAAGGATCCAGCACCGACTCTGGAGCCATCCGATGCGGGACAGCCACCGGAACCCACGCCGGCCAAAGAGCTGCCAGCAGAAAGTTCTTCAGACAACCCCAGCACGACGCGATCGCCCAACGAGCCACCTTCGGTGCGGCCTCCCACCCTGGAGAATCCTTCCCAGGAAGACGGCTTGAATTGATCGATGGCACGGATGCAGCGAAACGCTTGCGTTCGCTGTGGCCAGACAGTCCCATGATCGGCCCTCGGACCATCGGTCCTTGGGTCGATGCGATAGATGCCAATTCAGAGGTCGCCGAAGCTCCATGGGGATATACGATCGCCCTTACTACCCAGAACCGGTCCCAGGCGGACTGGCCCCATCGTGGGATGGTAGATCGGCAATTTCGCAGATCATCATCGTCAACGTCGTTGTTTTTGCCGCCAACGCGATTTTTTCGGGACGCGATGACAGCCTGACCAACTTCCTGTCGCTGCACGCTGGCGATCTGTTTCAGCCCTGGATGTGGTGGCGGCTACTGACCTACGGCTTTGCCCACGATCCCGCCAATATCTTCCACCTGTTCTGGAATATGCTCAGCCTTTGGATGCTGGGCCGCGCCGTCGAAGATCGGTATGGGAAAGCAGAGTTTCTGAGGATTTATCTGACGGCGATCGTCGGGGCTGGATTGGTGTGGCTGATCCGCCACTCGCTTTGGAAAGATGACGCGTCGCTGGTCCTAGGTGCTTCAGGCGCCGTCACCTGCGTCGTGATGCTTTTTGTCTTCCTCTACCCGAAGGTCCAAGTCTATTTCTGGGGTGTCCTCCCTGTCCCAGCCTGGGCGTTGGGAGTGATTCTGGTGCTGGGGGACCTCATGGCAGGTTCAGGATCGAATGTCGCCTACGATGTCCACCTTGCCGGGGCCGCCTGGGCTGCGATCTATTTTTTCCGAGGAATCCACCTGCGATGGATGGAGCAACCCTGGAACCGACTGGCGACGATCTTCCGAGGATGGTTCCGGCCCGATGTGCGGCTTCATGATCCCGAGGCAACAGCCAAGGAAGATGCCGAGGCCGATCGGATCCTCGACAAAATCCATCGACAAGGACAATCCTCACTGACTAGCTCCGAACGCCGCTTCATGGAAAAATACTCCCGCCGTGTGAGACAGCGCCGACAAAGCTGAGGGAGATGGGAAACCACCACCAACCTTCTGCCTTTTGGTGCGGTACCATGGCGAGGCACAAGTGCGGAGCACCATGACGAAGCACTGAGAATTCCACTCCAGATGCTTCGAATCCCCCCGCCATCTTTCCCTCAACGCCGCTTTGGAATTGTCACCCCGAGCGACCAACGTTTGCAGTTCTATTCCTTTCAGGATGCACGGATGACCACGATCGCCCCCCCCTTCCCCACCACCCGACAGGACATCGCAGGGGTTGCTGTCGCCGACCTGGCAGCTCGCTACGGCACCCCCACCTACGTCTATGACACCGCTTTGATCGATCAGCGGATCGCCGACCTGAAGGCTTTTGATACGATCCGATATGCCCAGAAAGCCTGCAACAACATCGCCATCCTCGATCGGATGCGAAAGCAGGGAGTCGTTGTCGATGCCGTCACCAGCGGGGAGGTGCAGCGAGCCCTGGCGGCTGGATTTGCGCCGCACGGAGATCCTCATCCGATCGTCTACACCGCCGACTTGCTGGATGCTCAAGGATTGGAAACGATCCGTCGTTATGGCCTGCACGTCAATTGCGGATCGCCGGACATGGTGGCGCAACTGGCTCAAGCCATTCCAGGATGCAACGTCACACTGCGAGTCAACCCAGGCTTCGGCCATGGCCACAGCCAGAAAACCAACACGGGTGGACCACAGTCCAAGCATGGTATCTGGCACGAATCGCTGGAGCAGGTGCTGCGACTGGCAGACCACCATGGCGCGATGGTCACGGGGGTCCACATGCACATCGGTAGCGGTACCGACCTGGAACACCTGCAGCAGGTCTGCGGTGCGATGGAGCGCGTCGTGCAGCAGGTGGGACGCAGCGTCACCACCATCAGCGCCGGGGGCGGACTGCCGGTTCCTTACCGCGAAGGCCAGCAGCGCATCGATCTGGATCGCTATTTCCAGCTTTGGAATCAAACCCGAAACCGACTGCAAGATCGCTTCGGACATCCCATCCGACTGGAAATTGAACCGGGAAGGTATCTGGTTGCCGAAAGTGGCTACCTGGTCACCGAAATCCGCGCCGTCAAGAAAATGGGAGACAATCTCTTCTACCTCGTCGATGCCGGATTCAATGACCTGGCTCGCCCCATCCTCTATGGTGCCCATCACCCTATCTCGGTCGCTCATCGCAGGGCCAAATCGAACCCGCCTCTGGTCGATGCCGTCGTCGGTGGACCGCTGTGTGAGTCAGGCGATATCTTCACTCAGGAAGAAGGTGGGCTGGTGTCGCCTCGGAAGCTGCCGCTGGCCGAGGTCGGAGACTGGCTGGTCCTGGAGGTAGCCGGAGCCTACGGTTTCGTCATGGCCAGCAATTACAACGGGCGTTACCGAGCCGAAGAGGTGTGGATCGAAAATGGAAAGACGGAGTCGATCCGCAAGCGGGAGACTTTTGAGGATCTGGTTCGGGGCGAGCGGATTCCGGGGTGATCGATTCGATCGCAGATGCCTTCAGACATTTGTCACAGCGGACAACGCGACAAAAAACAAGGGAATCTTTCCTCTCCCTGCTATCCTGCCGATCGCGACGGAGAGATACTTGCGGCTGGTCTTCAGTGACCGATGGATGTTTCCTGGTTGTTCCAAAAGGAGTTCTGCTAATGATTCGATCGGGTGCCCTTTGGGCTGTAGCGCTGGTGGTGTCCCTGGCTTCTTCCAACACTTTTGCTCAGCAGCCTCTGAAGCTGAACAAGGAAAAGTCGAAGATCGATTTCCTTGGCAAGAAGACCGACGGACAGCACGCCGGCGGTTTCAAGGAATTCACAGTCGACGCCAAGGCAGATTTTGAAACCCCTGCCAACAGCTCCCTGCAGATCACCATCGACGCGACTAGCCTGTGGTCCGATGATGCCAAACTCACCGACCATCTGAAGAATCCCGACTTCTTCGATGTCCGCAAGTACCCAAAAATCACCTTCCAGTCGACCAAGATCGAAAGCGAAGGAGAAGGCAAGGCGGTCATCCACGGCAAGATGAAGATGCTAGACAAAGAAGTTGAAGTGAAGGTGCCTTGCGACGTAGAGATGAATGAAGACAGCATCACGCTGAAGGGCAAATGGAAGCTGGATCGATCCAAGTTTGGCATGACCTACGGCGCTGGCAAGATCGACAACGACGTCGAAATCACCTCGAACCTTGTCTTCGGACTGTAGGCGTTCCATGCCCTTTGATGCACAGCTGCTGATCGACATCCTGGCTATCCCTTCGGGGGTAGCCTTGATCGGTGCGCTGATCGCCTTGGCGACTTCCAAAAAGTTACCGACTTGGTTTGGCGCTGGCCTGACAGCGATCGCTTGGCTAGCGGGAATCATCATTGCTCAGTACAAGACCCTCATTCCCTGGGAATGGTGGTCGGAAGAGTGTTGGCAGCGACTGTTCTGGCCGATGGGTGTCGCAGCCCTAGTGCTTGGCACAAGCAGTCTTTGCTGTGGCAACGCCAACTGGCGCCTGATGATGATGTCGTTGGTGGCATGGGCTACCGCGTGGCTGTCGATTCCTCGATCCAGCGGATGGCGCGATATCGATTCCCTGGAAGGGATCTGGATGCTGGCGATTGGCATCAGCACTCTGCTGAATGGATGGCTTGTGGAACGGTGGATTGCTACCAAAGCGCCGCGCTGGGGCATTTGGGTGCTGATCGGAGGGCTTGGACCACCGCTGCTGCTGGCCGCCAGCGCCTACGGCACAATGGCTCAGTGGGTCGTCTCCGTCGTGGCTGCCACACTGGGTGTAGCGATCGTCGCGCTCTTCTCACCACAGGGGCTGGCCGCCTCGATCGCCGCTCCTCTGGCGGTGGTGATCAGTGCCATGGTTGCATGGGGTCGATTCCGAAGTAGCTCACCCAGCATCTCCTGGGATGATCTGCCGGCACTGTTTGCTCCTGGAATCATCGCCCTGGTGGATACCGCGTTTGCCGGTCGCATCCCCACCTGGGCTCGGATCCTTCTGGCAGGGCTACTTTCGGCCGGGGTCATCGGTTTTCTCTACTGGCGATCGATGGACGGAGCGGCTGCCGAAACTTGATAAACCGCTAAGAGAAGCAATCGATCCCACAGGCTGAAGGCCCTCAGCGCATTGGCAGCACCAGCAGAATCAACCGCGATCCTTCTTTGTCGCTAGTCCCACTGACCAGATGCGGTTGCCCCAAGGTGACTCGAGCTACCGTCTTGGTCTGCAGGGTGTGGGTCGGCGGAGTCATTTCTGAATCCCCTTGCTGTTTGTTCAGCGGAATACGGCTCGATTCATAATCCAGTTCCACCACCACCCCTCGCTCCTGCGACGTCGCACGAATCTCGGCGCGCGTCCCTACCTGACGATTCTCCATATTTCGGACTTTGCCTCCTTGCGGCGTCTGCATCATCCCTACCTGCACGGCCATGGTGCGCCCGACCTGCAGGGTGGTGGAGACTCCATCCAGACAGCTGACCTGGAACAGTTCGTGCCATTCCAGATTGTCTCCTTTCAGCAGCTCCTTGATCGCCGGCAGCGGCTGCTCTTCGTTCCAGCCAGGATCGGATCCTGGTTTCCACTGAAACTCCAGCAGCATCACCCGATACTGAGGTGCGGTGGCAGAAGGAGGATTCGGTGACACCTGCGCCGCCGCCTCACGCACGACGAACCCCGGCATGGTCAGGAGAAGAGCTAAACCAAACAGCGGGAGAAATCGGTTCATCGACGCGTTCTCCAGAGAACAGGTTTTTGGGCAGGCATTCCCATCGGGACGAAGAGAAGAAAAGCCGCATCGCAACAAATAGCTGCGATGCGGCTTCCGTTAGCATCAGGATCGATCAACCAACTCGCGGGATCTCAAATCCAGCGCGAGGCGTCCTGGCGAAGAAGCTTTGGGCCTGTTCATCGCCGACGATCTTCTCGGCTTTCGGATCCCAGCGGATGATGCGATTGAGCCGTGCGGCGATGGCCGCCAGGTGGCAGACATTCATCGACTGAACATGGCTGAAGACATCCGACACCGGCAACCCACCCTCGCGGATGCAGCGGAAGAAGTTCTCCTTGTGCCCTTCAAATGGCTTGTCGTGATACAGATTCTTCAGTTCCGCCTCGCCATAGGCATCCTTGTCCCAGTTCTCTTCGATCGGTGTCCCGGTGATCTTGCCACGGTTGACGAAGATTTTTCCCTTCGTCCCTTCGAAGAGAATCCCGTTGTCACCCCGACTGGTGATATCCAGAACCGCCTTGTTGGCCAGAGTTGCCTTGACCGAGTAGTCGTGGGCGGTGTTGTAGCTGTCGTCGATCGTTGGATAGCCATCCTTGAAATCGACAGGATGCTTGGCATCGGTACCATCGAACTCGATCGGTCCGGTGCCTTCCTTGTCCAATCCCAGGGCCCACAGCGCGATATCGATGTGGTGAGCCCCCCAGTCGGTGAATTTTCCACCGGAGTATTCGTACCACCATCGGAACTGGTAGTGGCAACGTTTGTCGATGTAGTCGACCTTGGGGGCCTGCCCCAGCCAGAAGTCCCAGTCCAACGTCTCGGGCGGAGTCGACTTGTTGAAGGGACCGCCGACATCGCCTCCGTTGATGCCGATAGTCACCTTCTCGATGTCCCCCAGCATCCCCTTTTGCACTAGGTTGACGGCTCGCAGAAATCGATCCCGGTCACTGCGTTGCTGGGTGCCGACGATGAAGACGCGATCGTTGTACTTGCGGCAGGCGTTGCGGATCAGCTGGTTTTCTTCCAACGTCAGTGTCAGTGGCTTTTGGCAGAAGACATGCTTGCCGGCCTGGAGGGCTTCGATAGCGATTTTCACGTGCCAGTGATCTGGCGTGACGATGCTGACCACATCGATATCATTCCGCTCTAGCACCTTTCGGTAATCTTTATACGCATCGGCTTTTCCTTTGCCGATTTCATTGTCGTTGCGAGCCTGATCGGCATGCTTGGAGTCGACATCGCAGACCGCGAGGATATCGCCGAAGTGGTTGTGGCCCTTGGCATCCCCCTGCCCCATGCTCCCCACGCCGATGCAACCGATGCGGGGTCGATCGTTGGCGGAGGCGTTGGCGAAGGCTTTTTGAGTCCAGGGGATGTAGGGGACGCTGGCGGCCAGAGCAGCGACGGAGGTTCCTTGCTGCAGGAATCGACGGCGCGACGCGCGGGAGTTGGCAGAAGGCATACTGAGCGAATCCTTTTGGAGGTGAGAGGGACCGAAAGTGGGCGATTGGGAAAGATCTTTTTCCAGGATCTAAGATCGACAAGCGACCTGCCCCCAACTCCTGACAGTGTACTAAATCACCACTGGCTTTCCAAATTCCGACTTCTTCAGCACCAACTTGTACTTCAGGGATCTCTCGAGATCCTCGCTGAAGCCACTTCCGTCAGTCGACTCAGACATCTCGTCGCCGATGCGGGGCACATCGGGTGGTGCATCTAGGGGGTTTTTGGGTAGTGATCGTTCTCACTGCATCAAGATGCAATCGCCCCTGAAAGATTGCCCGAAAGTTCGCATCGCACCGTCAGAATCTTCCAATAGTAGTGGAAGGGTGCAAACCCTCCGGTATACGTCTGTTGGCATGAAAGAACCGGTTAGCACGCGCCGTACCGCTAGCATTGGGTCGCAACTCCAGCATGGCGAGGTTGTGTAGTAGTGGGTGACCGTTGGACTACAGAATTGCTGGATTAACCGTTTGTTTTACTTGGTGAATCCGCCACTCGCCCCGTCACTTCTAGATTCGAGCGAATCGACAAAACCTGAAAAGAAACCGATGCAAATAGCCGTGTCGTTTTGGCCTCTAGTTCCAGTCGCTACCACCGGTTACTTCGAAGATGGTGACTCGGTGGCAGGCGCAGGTGAAACCTTCACGTCCGGCAGTATCACTTGAATATCCTCTTGCGTATTTGTTTCCCCGCGCCACCACTGCTTGAAGTCGTACCAGAATGTTCTGACGTTGTCCCTGAAACCATCAATGTTTCGGATATCATCATCAGGAATAAACCCTTTCGAAGCCTTTCGTTGGTTCATTTTCTTGGATCCCTGCTGCGACGGTTGCGCTGCCGCGATCATCAGGAGCAACATCGCGCTCAGCGGAACAAGAAGGCACAGCCAGAGAAGGCAAGATGATTTCCATCGATTTCGCTGTGGCGTCTCCATGGATGGCTCCCTTTCCATGCGACGCGGCGACCAAGGTCTTCGATCCATGCCCGTTGATCGAAGGAAGTCCGGTTCGCTTGGTAGACCTGCGTCAGAAAGGGAATCACCGCCGAGAGTCGGCGTTTCTCAAGAAAAGCCAGTCAATTTTGAAAAAGTCGATGAGAAGGATTTAGCCTCATCGGATGCTGGAAAAAGAATCGTGACTGCTATCCATCCGTATGAACTAACCATAAATGGAGAGCCAATTGACATCCAACCGCGAATCGATCCGATGCATAAAACCAGTCCATCTGGGATTCTGGTGAGCGGTGATCCAAGACAGCCAACGAAAGGCTTGTCACTTGGCAACTAGGCAGGGGAGCTTTCGCCACCAGATGGCCTTTCGTTAGGGTATAGGAGTCGGTTGGTCTCACGCGAAGACGCCAAGACGCGAAGGACGACAAGAGGCAGATCGTTCGTCAGCACACGACGCCGCGTTCCGTCCGCCATTCAACCTGTCGATTCGATTGGCAACGAAAGGTTACCTCTCACAGGAAAAATCGACTGGATACCCAGGCAGGAATTGCAAATGGGACTGGGGTCTCTATCCCTTCGCGGCTTCGCGTGAGCCGAAAACTGCGTTGCAACAAGTCACCAGGGCGAAAAACCTGGTCCATCTAGGATTTTTCCTCATTACGATGGAATTCGAGGTGTCGCGATCGAGCTACCATTTGCAGGTCATCCGATGGGATGTTCTGTGACACGGGAACCAGGCTGCACTGGTCTTTTGGCAACCTTTGAAAGCAGTGGCGATTGCAGACCAAGAGAACCAAGCGGAATCCATGGGACACTTCCCTTCGCGCTTTCTGGAAACCGTGTTGTTCCATATCCCTTCTATTTCCTGAGGGGAATTACAACATCGGAATCAGAAGGCATCCGTCCAAGGGATCATGATTGACGTTAGCGCGCCACACGCCGAAGCGCTAGAAACGCCAACGAAACCATTCGATGGCTTTATTCAGCCCCATGACCACGGGAGCTTCACTCACCATTCCACCAAATGGAAAGATCGTACTTCAGCGTCTCAACAGCGTCCCATATCGAATTCATCTCAACAATTGATGGATGATCGATCCTCTTCTTTCGTCCACTCCCTTTTGGATCTTTTGCACCATCTTCCTAGATGACTCCCGATGGCGTCCTGGAATACGGACGAGGTCTTGGAGTCATCATTTCTGCAATCAGCAGCAGAACAATAACCAGCACTGGCACCATCAGGCAGAAACCAATCGGGCAGGACGCTTTCAAGCAACTACTTTTTCTCTTATCCATTTGGACACCCTTCCGAGTGGCCACCTAATAGTTCCTAGCGCTGGTTCGATTGCTTTTCAATCTGACAAACTCGCCAGGCTATTGTGGCCTGAGGAAGGAATCACTAAATCTGTCGGATCATTCTCAAGAAAATCCTCCGTTCCAAAACTATTTTTGCATCAATGCCGAAGCCTACGTGGGAACCTCGTGGAAAGAAGGCCGGCGCAAAGCCTGATTTCAGACTGAGATCCTGAATAGATCGAAGGAATAACGATTCGTGTCAGCGGTCGATGGTGGCTCGCCTTGAACTGAAAGCGCTGCTTAAAGTCATTCCAAAATGCCCGCAGAAAACGCCCCATCGACTCAGAGGTCGCGCTTTGGCGAGCCCTTTCCGATTCATCGCCGACCTCTATATCAACCGCCTCGTTAATCTCTAAGTCAGCGCTCACCAATAGCAGAGTGGCGGTTGCAGGAACTCCGAGACAAATGACAAGAAAGAAATATTTTGACCAACATCGCACGTCTGACATTCTCTTTCGTGTCTCCTGCCCGCTGTGGATGGATCGCCACCATAGTGCATTCGAGTCTGCATATCGGTCCTTCATCTTCGATAGCTCACTTCGCGATACGCGCTGGAACCTTCCGGGCGCAACCACTCATTGGACGATATCTTCAGGACGAAAATCACCACATCGCGCGCTTGCTCTGATGAAATTCGTTTATGGCTTCGATAGACGTTCGTCTTTTCGAACTCCAGGAAAAACCGGAGTCACATTGGGAACAGGATCTGGTGGAAAGATGTCAAAGTAAAAGGTTCTCAGGACATCGACCCACGAGTTGATTTTGATGCTTACCGGGGCTTTTTCGAACTTTTTTTGTTGGGAACGAGAGGCAATTGTGAGACTTGAGTGAGACCTTAAGTCTCTACCCCTTCCACTGCTACTCCGATCCATCTCCATCGCTGCTGCCCCCAGCAGCAGGGCGATTGCCAGGAGTGGGACTGCCAGACAAGCTAAGATTGCGAGTAATGTTTTCCAGCGACTTCGGTTCCGACCGATCATATGGAAACCCTTCCGATTGGCCTATCCGGGTCTCTGGCGTCCAGGTTCGATCCACTGTTCGACCTGGAGAAACCGCCAAGCCCCATTGGCCTCAGGAAGGGAATCACCGATCTAAAGTGGCGATTCTCAAAAAAATAAAAAAAGAAGGTGATGGAGGCAGAGACCTCAAGAGATTCAGCGGCTTGCCGCAATGTCTGGCATCGAATCGGGGTTCATAACAACTCGAAGGCCAACGAACCCATTTCGCGATGTACTCATGTATCCGCTTCGGCTTGCCGAGCGGCAAATCGATGGAATCGTATTGACTGCCCCACCGCGGAAAACCCGCTCCACGGAACTGCTTGCAGAATCATTTGTCCATTCCTGGACGTTGCCGTGAATGTCAAAAAGCCCTCCCACACTTGGCCGCAGCATCGCGACGGGTTGGATGCGATTGACGGATTGTTCCAAGCACCATCCAAATTTTTCAATCAACTCATCACTTCGGCCAAATGAATACGGCGTCATCATCCTAGAGCGTGCGATGATCTCCCATTCCCTCTCATCTGGTAAACGGAACCCCGGTCGATTCGGGACAACAGGCCAGTCCGTATCCGGTTCGGCAGAAAACCATCCGACGATAGAAAATGCTTCGTCGCGCTTTTCGTAACTCTGCTCCCCTTCTTTCCACCTAGCAACATCAGTCAGCCAGCGGCAGAAAAAAATCGCCTCAAACCAGTTGATCCCGAAGACAGGAGTATCGGGAGAAATCGTATGAGCCACTCGTCCCTGCAAGAAGATTCTTCGGAAACCTAAATCAAGTGGACTAAATTGCCTCCACGTGATCTCGCGATCCGAGACTGCCAGGGCTTTTTCCAAGCCGATTGTTCCTGTTTGGGACGCCCCAACCATCCCTGGGAAACCGGCAGGAAACACGATCATGGTCATCCAGATCGGATCGGTAGGGGAGAAATCGGTTATCTGGTTTACCTCGTCCATCAATTCCGGTCTTAGGACTGGCGGACCCAGTCGCATGACAAACCATTCCCGTTGTCCGCTTCGATCGTAGGGAACTTCCGTCCGATCTACTCGCTGGGCTAAGTCCTCTTGTCCCCAACGTCTGAGCAACCACCCACTCGCGGAATGCACCGCACGACTTGGATGCTGGCCATACAACATAAGAATTTTTTCGATCCATCGATCGCGAACGTTCTCTGGAATACTATCTGGTCCAAAGGATCCAAGTCCCAGCAGCAAAGCGTAAGTGCGAAGAAAGTGCTGCTGGCGAAAGGGTTGCTCTTGAGGGATGGATCGCTGCGTTAATTCCTCCAGACCTTGCATCAGCACGATGGGATCCCGCAATCGCCCTTCAACAGCGCATACAAATTGAGACAGTGCCTCGGCGTCCATATCCACCGTCAGAAAATCGTAGACCGGTTGCAATACACCAAATCGAACCAGGGCAATCGCACCATTTGACTGCCGCCTGACTTTCGGTAGCTCTACCTTCTCGGAGGCTTCTCTACGCTGTGCATCGGTATCAACCCCAACGGTTTTGGCAATGTCCTCTCCTACCTGTTGGTACCCATTCCTCCAGAACCTTCCAAAGCTTTGAAATGCACCGTTAAAAAGCGACCTAGTCGAATTTTCTTTTATTTCGCCGAACGGCTTTTCTAAAGGCATCTCGATCTTCTTCGCCACTTCAACGCTCAGCAGCTGGATCGCCTGATCACGGAACTTCTCGTATTCATCGAAGCACTGGGAAAATTGCCAAGGCTGACCTTCGACGATGATTTGGTGCAGTGTTTCGAAATCGTTGGCTGCGTAACGTTCC
>Ga0315902_10000723_pt1 | contig 55484 bp, 61 predicted proteins | sample LakEriMetagenome_9_FD_203523 | JGI IMG/M metagenome (GOLD analysis project Ga0315902, IMG submission 203523) | Freshwater fungal communities from buoy surface, Lake Erie, Ohio, United States - Buoy 12 MA117 | ecosystem: Environmental > Aquatic > Freshwater > Lake > Lake biofilm | place: USA... | reverse complement strand
CCAAGGGCGTCGCCGAGGCCCTCCGGGCCGCCCTGGGCAAGGCCCCTGAAATCGAGACCCGCGTGGATCCCGCCCTGCTTGGCGGCATCCGCGTCCGGGTGGGTTCCAAACTCTTCGATGCTTCGCTCCGTTCGAAGCTCGATTCCCTCAAGTTCGCCCTGAAGAGAGCGTAAGCCATGGATATCCGCGCCGCCGAAATCTCGGCCATCCTGAAGTCCCAGATCGCCAACTTCGGCCAGGACGCCGATGTCTCCGACGTCGGGCAGGTGCTGTCCGTCGGCGACGGCATCGCCCGTGTCTTCGGCCTCGACAATGTCCAGTCCGGCGAAATGGTCGAGTTTCCCAAGGCCGGCGTGAAGGGCATGGCCCTGAACCTCGAGCGCGACAATGTCGGGGTCGTGATCTTCGGAGAGGACCGCGCCATCGCCGAGGGCGACGAGGTCCGCCGTCTGTCCGAGATCGTGGACGTCCCGGTCGGCAAGGGCCTCCTGGGTCGGGTGGTGAACCCGCTCGGCGAACCCATCGACGGCAAGGGGCCGATCAAGAACGTGGCCGAGCGCCGCCGGGTGGACGTGAAGGCCCCGGGCATCATCCCGCGGAAGTCGGTTCATGAGCCCGTACAAACCGGCCTGAAGGCCATCGACACCCTGATCCCGGTCGGTCGCGGTCAGCGGGAACTGATCATCGGCGACCGCCAGACCGGCAAGACCGCCGTGGCCATCGACGCCATCCTGAACCAGAAGTCGATCAATGCCGGCGATGACGAGAGCGCCAAGCTCTACTGCATCTATGTGGCCATCGGTCAGAAGCGCTCCACTGTCGCCCAGATCGTGAAGACCCTGGAAGAGCGCGGTGCGCTTGAATACACCATCGTTGTCGCGGCGACGGCCTCCGAGCCGGCCCCGCTTCAGTTCCTGGCCCCCTTCGCCGGGTGCGCCATGGGCGAGTGGTTCCGCGACAACGGCATGCACGCCGTCATCATCTACGACGACCTGTCCAAGCAGGCTGTCGCCTATCGCCAGATGTCCCTGCTGCTGCGCCGCCCGCCTGGCCGGGAAGCCTATCCGGGCGACGTGTTCTACCTGCACTCCCGCCTGCTGGAGCGGGCCGCCAAGCTCAATGAAGAGAATGGCTCCGGCTCCCTGACCGCCCTGCCGGTCATCGAAACCCAGGCCAACGACGTGTCGGCCTATATCCCGACCAACGTGATCTCCATCACCGACGGCCAGATCTTCCTCGAGACCGACCTCTTCTTCCAGGGCATCCGCCCGGCGGTGAATGTCGGCATCAGCGTGAGCCGCGTGGGCTCCTCGGCCCAGATCAAGGCGATGAAGACCGCCGCCGGCCCCATCAAGGGCGAACTCGCCCAGTATCGCGAGCTGGCCGCCTTTGCGAAGTTTGGCTCGGACCTCGACGCCACGACCCAGCGCCAGCTCGCCCGTGGCGAGCGCCTGACGGAGCTGCTGAAGCAGCCCCAGTACGCCCCGCAGACCGTCGAAGAGCAGGTGGCTGTCATCTACGCCGGCACCCGCGGCTATCTCGACGGCATCCCGACCGCCCAGGTCGGCCGTTACGAAGCCGAGCTGCTCTCCTTCCTGCACGGCAAGCACCAGCAGCTGCTGGATGCGATCCGGACGGAAAAGGCGCTCAGCGGTCCCCTCGAGGACCAGCTGAAGAGCGCCCTTGCCGCCTTCACCTCGACCTTCGCCTAAAGAACCGGCGGAGTTTTCAGGAGATGGCCAGCCTCAAGGAGATGCGCAATCGGATCAAGAGCGTGGAGTCCACGCAGAAGATCACGAAAGCGCTGCAAATGGTCGCCGCCGCCAAGCTGCGACGCGCCCAGCAGGCTGCCCAGAGCGCTCGCCCCTACGCAGAGCGCATGGCTTCGGTGATCGCCAATCTGGCGGCGGGCGTTTCCGGCGACGGGGCGCCCAAGCTCCTGGTCGGCACGGGCCAGGACGTGAAGCAACTGATCATCGTGGCCACCGCCGACCGCGGTCTGGCGGGCGGTTTCAATTCCTCCATCGTCCGCATGGCCCGGGAGCGGATCTCCACCCTCATCGCCGAGGGCAAGGACGTGAAGATCATCACCCTGGGCAAGAAGGCGCGGGACCAGCTGAAGCGCCTCTACGGCGATCGGTTCGTGGAGAGCTTCGAGGTGGGCGCGAGCCCCTCCCTGGCTGTCGCTGAAGCCGTCGGCCAGAAGGTCGCCGCCATGTTTGAGGCCGGCGAGGTTGATGTGGTTTCCCTGGCCTATTCGAAGTTCAAGTCTGTGGTCACCCAGACCCCGACCTTCCAGCAGATGATCCCTGCCCAGGTCAGTGGATCCGGCGTCGTCGACCTTCAGGGCGCCAGCTACGAATACGAGCCGGACGCAGAGGCCATTCTTGAAACCCTTCTGCCCCGTAATCTCAATGTCCAGGTCCTGTCGGCCATGCTGGAGAATCAGGCGGGCTTCTTCGCCGCCCAGATGTCCGCCATGGACAATGCGACCCGTGCCGCCGGCGACATGATCGCCGACCTCACCCTGCTGAAGAACCGTACCCGCCAGGCGCAGATCACGAAGGAGCTGATTGAGATCATCTCCGGCGCCGAGGCGCTCTAACCTAGAGAGTCCGAAACCATGGCTACGACCCCCAAGGCCCCTGCGAAGTCGGCCCCCGCCAAGAAGGCTCCCGCCAAGGCTGCTGCGCCGAAGGCGACGAAGGCTCCCGCCGCTCCCACGTCCGCCGTGGCCACCGGACGGATCGTCCAGGTCATCGGCGCCGTCGTGGACGTCGAGTTCGTCGGCCACCTGCCGGCGATCCTGAACGCCCTTGAGACCTCCAACACCGACCAGCGGACCGGCAAGCCCTTCCGCCTGGTTCTGGAAGTCGCGCAGCACCTGGGTGAGAACACGGTCCGCACCATCGCCATGGACACCACCGAGGGCCTGACCCGCGGTCAGGACGTGGTCGACACCGGAGCTGGCATTACTGTTCCGGTGGGTCCGGCCACCCTTGGCCGCATCATGAACGTCATCGGTGACCCGATCGACGAAGCCGGCCCGATCGCCACCACCTTCACCAGCCCGATCCACCGGGAAGCGCCGTCCTTCTCCGAGCAGTCCACCTCTGCCGAAGTTCTGGTCACGGGCATCAAGGTCGTGGACCTGCTCTGCCCCTACACCAAGGGCGGCAAGATCGGCCTGTTTGGCGGCGCGGGCGTGGGCAAGACCGTGACGATGCAGGAGCTGATCAACAACATCGCCAAGGCCTACGGCGGGTATTCGGTTCTGGCCGGCGTGGGTGAGCGCACCCGCGAAGGCAACGACCTCTACCACGAGATGATCGAGTCCAACGTGAACGTCGATCCCCGTGAGCATGGCGGATCGACCGAGGGCTCCAAGTGCACCCTGGTCTATGGCCAGATGAACGAGCCCCCCGGCGCCCGCGCCCGGGTCGCCCTGACGGGCCTCGCCCAGGCCGAGTACTTCCGCGACCAGGAGGGCAAGGACGTCCTCCTGTTCATCGACAACATCTTCCGCTTCACCCAGGCCGGCTCGGAAGTGTCCGCCCTGCTGGGCCGCATCCCCTCGGCCGTGGGCTACCAGCCCACCCTGGCCACCGAGATGGGCAACCTGCAGGAGCGCATCACCTCGACCAACAAAGGCTCGATCACCTCGGTCCAGGCCATCTACGTGCCCGCCGACGACCTGACCGACCCGGCCCCGGCCACCTCCTTCGCCCACCTGGACGCCACCACGGTGCTCAGCCGCGACATCGCCGCTCAGGCCATCTTCCCCGCCGTGGACCCCCTGGACTCCACCTCGCGGATCATGGACCCCCTGGTGATCGGCGAGGAGCACTACACCGTGGCCCGCCGGGTCCAGGAGACCCTGCAGCAGTACAAGGCCCTGAAGGACATCATCGCGATCCTGGGCATGGACGAGCTGTCGGAAGAGGACAAGCTGACGGTCTCCCGCGCCCGGAAGATCCAGAAGTTCCTGTCCCAGCCCTTCCACGTGGCCGAGCAGTTCACCAACATGCCCGGCATCTTCGTGAGCCTCGAAGACACCATCCGCTCGTTCAAGGCGGTGGTGGACGGCGAGTACGACCACCTCCCCGAGGCCGCCTTCTACAATGTCGGCACCATCGAGGATGCCGTGGCCAAGGCCGAGCAGCTCGCGGCGGAAGCCTGATCCAGATGGCCGGCAAGCTACAATTCTCCCTGGTCTCACCGGAGCGGGAACTCTTCTCCGGTGAGGTCGACCAGGTGGACGCGCCGGGCTCCGAAGGCGACTTCGGCGTCCTGCCCGGCCACGCGCCCTTCATGACCGCCCTGCGCGAAGGCCAGCTCCGCTTGTACCGGAACGGCCAGGTCACAACCTTCGAGGTCCGGGGCGGTTTCGCCGACGTGACCCCGGCGGGCCTCACCGTGCTGGCGGAGTCCGCCGTCGAGGTCTAGCCAAGCGTCACGATCCGGACAAAATGGTTCTCCACCCTTGGGCTCAGGTTCTGGGGGAAAGACAACAGGATACGAGGAAACAGAATGCGCAGCGCCGTCATCACCCTCGTCGCCGCTTCGGCGATCGCCCTCCCGGCCATGGCCCAGGATGTTCCGGCCCCGCCCCCACCGCCTGCACCTCCGGCTGAGGCTGCAGCCCCGGCGCCCCCGGCGCCCCCGCCTCCGCCCCCTGTGGTGGAGACCCTGCCTACCGATGGCGAGATCGGCCAGATCCTCAATGTGATCCGCTCCGTCTGCGTGCCCTTGGTGCGTGGCGGGGAGCTTGCCAAGCTGGCCACCCCGGCGGCCGGCTTCAAGCGTAACCGGAAGGAGGGTGGCTTCACCCAGACCCTGGTGGCCAAGCCCTATACCCTGACGGTTTATGATCCCGGCTCGAACAAGCAGGTTTGCCGCATCGGCCTGAACTACACCAGTGGCGGCGAGCGGCCGGTCCTCCTGGGCCTCGACAAGTTCGCCTTCCTGAACCAGCCCCGGTTGCTGCTCCAGCGTGAGAACAACTACATCCCGCCGACCGACTTCATGCGGGTGACGAGCTCCTGGGAGTACTACACGGACAAGGAGTCCATCGGCCTGGTCTTTGTCCAGCTCAAGAAGCCGGACGGGACCGAGGTCAACGCCAAGTGGGGCATGGGCGAGATCCTGTACTCCGAGCGCCAGTTCTAGGCGGCGGCCGGACCGTTTCGGGCGGCCAGCCAGTCCAGGATCGCCCCGGCCACGCCTTCCCATCCCGGTTCGCCGGGCAGCCAGTGGCTCATCCCCGCCATCTCGCGGTAATCCCCGCCAAGGCGTTCAGCCACCTGCCGGACAGTCGCCGGCGGGTGCACGCGGTCGCGGGACCCCGCCAGAACCAGGGACCCCACGTCCAGGCGACCGGAGGGCGGCAGTGTCGTCATCAGCGGATCAAGCCACCAGGTCAGGGTCTCGAGGATGGCCCGTGCGCTCTCTGGCCGGGTCCGCCGGGCCGTCGCCTCACGCGCCGCAGGCGCCAGGCGATCCAGGCTGAAGGCCTTCAGGAGCCGCAGGTCCGGGTCTACGGGCGAGAAGGGGGTGGGCGCCAGAAGGGGCAGGGCGGCGGCGGTGACCGCCTCCTCCATGCTGGATCCAAAGACGCCCCAGGGCGCGGAAGGCGCCAGGAGCACCAGGGCGGAGACGGGAGCGCGCCGGGCCGCCATCTGGGCCACAAGGCCGCCCATGGAATGCCCCAGGAGAATGGGGGCCGATCCTTCCGCCTCTGCGACTCTGCGGCAAAGGCCGGCCATGTCGGAGGCATAGTCGGCCATGGACAGGCCGCCCACCTCGCTCGGCCGGTCCCCGGCGCCGTGGCCTCGGAGGTCGGGCGCCAGGACCGGGTGGCCCGCCGCCTCGAAGGGTTGGCGGAAGGCGTCGAACACCCAGCCGCCGCAAAAGGCCCCGTGGACCATGATGATCGAGGGGGAGCGGCTCACGGCCGCCCCCCGGCCAGGCTGTCGGCGAGGGGGGCGAAGGCCTGGGCGACGGTCACATAGACAGGTTTCTTGAAGGGCACGATGAGCTGCGGCGCCTCCGCCAGCGGAGCCCAGCGCCAGGCGTCGAACTCCACCGGGTCGTGCTGGTCCAGGCGGACCTCGGCTTCGTCCCCCTCGAATCTCAAGGCGAACCAGACCTGCTTCTGGCCCTTCCATCCGCGCCGGTCCCTCTTCGCCGCGATCGGATAGTCGTAGGCCAGCCAGCCGGGCGTTCGCCCCAGGATCGAGACCGAGGTGATCCCGGTCTCCTCCGCCAATTCGCGAAGGGCCGCCGCCTCCAGGTCCTCCTCGTCGTCGACCCCTCCTTGCGGGAACTGCCAGTTGTAGGGTGGCGGCGTCTCGACCCTTCGGCCCATCCAGACCCGCCCTTCCGGGCTGAACAGGACGAGGCCGACATTGGGCCGGTAGTCATCGAGGTTCATCAGCGGATTCGGGCCAGGGCGGAGGCGGGCGCCAGCTGGTAGCCGCGGCTCTCGATCTGGCTCGCCCAGGAGGCGACCTGCCTCAGGGTGAGGGGATAGGCCTGGGTCATCCCGAGTCCCTGGCCCTTCTGCAAGGCTGTGGCCTCGACTCTCAGCAGGGCCTCATCGATGGCGGTCGGGGAAAGGACCCCGTCGAGGACCTGGTCCCCCGAGGCCCGGAGGTCGCCGCCTCCGGAGCCGGCGGCGATCCCGCTGTCGATGAAGGCGAGGCCGCGGCTGCGCAGGGCGCCGGTCAGGGCGCTCATCCCCTCCGGGCTCTTCACGAAGCGATCGCCCATCCGGTTAGTGACCCCGAAATAGCCGGTGGTCCGACCCAGGATCCATTCGAGCTTCCGCACCGTCTCCGCGGGTTGGGCCCTGGCCCTCAAGGTGTAGGGACCGGGGTCGTTCTCCGGATAGTCTTCAGGCTCCATGGGCGCTTCAAGGAGGATCTCATGGCCTCGCTCACGGGCGCGGTTGATCCAGTCCTGAAGGTTGGGCGCGTAGGGCGAGAAGGCCAGGGTGACCTGGGGCGGCAGCGACTCGATGGCCTGCCGGGTCAGTCCCGGATCCAGCCCCAAGCCGCCGATCACGATGGCCACCCTTGGACGGCCGCTGGGCTTGAAGGGACGGGCATACGCCCGGGCGGGGGTAAGGCCCCCGGGGCCGATCACCGGAAGGATGCCTTCCGCGGTCTTCCGGCTAACCCCCGCGATGGGGGCCGGAGGCAGGGCGCCGCCGGTGAAGGCGCCGGGCGCCGCCAGGGCGTCAGTGGCGGTGGAGAGGGGGGGCGGTTCAGGCGAGCGGGTCAGTCGGTAGTCCGGGCTGGCAAGCTCGGGCCCTGCGGCGCGGCCGGCGTTGACCGCCGCGCGCCAGCCGGGCGGCGCGGGACCCGCAATCGCGGCCCGGACCTGCGGATACCCCGCTGTGGGGTCCCCGAGCAGGGCGATCAGGCCGATGGCGCTGCCCAGGAACAGGACGAAGGCGGCCCCTGCGCCCACCAGGGGCTGGGAGAGCACCTTCATCAGGCCGGTGGCTTCCGGTCGGATCCGGGAGGCGGCGGGCGCAGCGCGGCGTAACGAGGGGCGTCTCATGGGGAGGTCTCCGCGATGGAGCCTTTCGCGAAATCGGTGGGCTGAGGTTAGTGCCTGTTGGCGCCCAGGGAAACCCGCAGCATCCGGCGCCAGACTTCAGGGCTTTGGCGACGGCGCCTCGGGGGCTGCGCCCGTCTTGGCGGGGGCCGGGGTCGCGGCCCGCGCGCCCACCACCTCGGCCATCCGGGCCGTCGGCTTGGGCAGCTTTGGGGTCGCCGCCACTGAACCGTTCTTCAGGACGTCCTTGGCCCGGATCAGCTGGAAGTCACCGGTGCGGGGGTTGAAATCCTGGGGCGGCGTCTCGGCGGGTTCATGCGGTGCAACCCGGGACTTCCCATCGTCGGCCTTGAGCGCGTTTCGGAAGGAGGCCTCCGAGAACTGGAAGGCGCGGTTGGCGATGGCCTGGGCTTCCTCCCGGGACTGGGCGACCTCGAGGTCAGGCTCAATCCCGGTCTTCTGGATCGATCGCCCGGACGGCGTGTAGTAGCGGGCCGTGGTCAGCTTGATGGCGCCGTCGGCGCCGCCGCGCAGGGGGATGAGGGTCTGGACTGATCCCTTCCCGAAGCTGGTCAGGCCGACCAGTTCAGCGCGCTTGCGGTCCTGCAGGGCGCCGGCGACGATCTCGGCGGCGGACGCCGATCCCGTGTTTATCAGCACCACGATGGGCAGGCCGCCGCTGATGTCGCCGGGGCGGGCGTTGTAGCGTTCGATGTCCCGGGGGTTCCGTCCCCGCTGGGAGACGATCTCGCCGTTCTCGAGGAAAAGGTCGGAAATGCCCACGGCCTGGTCCAGCAGTCCGCCCGGATTGTTCCGCAGGTCGAGGATCAGACCCTTCATGCCGGGGCTCTTGGCCCTCAGGTCCATGAAGGCCGTACGGGCCTCCTCGGTCGTCTTCTCGTTGAAGGCCGAGACCCGGAGGTAACCGTAGTCCCCCTCCATCCGCGCCGTGGCCGAGCGGGTCTTGATCACCTCGCGGACAATCTTGACGTCGAAGGGATCGGTCTTCTCGCGGGCGATGGACAGGGTCACCGCTTCCCCCGGCGGGCCGCGCATCAGCTTGACCGCCTCGGAGACCGACATGCCGATCACCGACTGGCCATTGACCGCCGTGATGTAGTCGCCCGGCTTGACGCCCGCCCGGAAGGCCGGGGTGCCGTCCATGGGCGAGATGACCTTGACCACCCCGTCCTCGGAGCTGATCTCCAGCCCCAGGCCCCCGTACTCGCCGCGCGTCTGATCGCGCATGTCGTTGAGGGCCTCGGGCGTCAGGTAGTTCGAATGGGGATCCAGGGAGGTCAGCATGCCGTCGAGAGCGGACTCGATCAGCTTACGGGACTCGACCTCAGAGACGTAGTTTTCCTCCACCGCCTGAACCACGTCGCCGAAGAGCTCAAGCACCCTGTAACTCTCCGCCCCCGAGGCGCCGGCAGCCCGTGCGTTCTGGTTCAGGTAGGCCATGGTCGCGGCGCCCATCACAAAGGCCGAGACGCCGATAAGGAGGTGCTTCTTCATGTACGGGCCCGATGCGCCGCGCCGGACATCCGGCGAGGAAGTGTCTAGGCCCCGGCGCGCGGCCGGGCCCAGAGGGAAAGCCTTATCCTGTTTCCCCGCTGAATCCAGAGCCTTGCGATGCGGCTTTTTCGGGGCGGAGCCAGGGCTGTGGATCGATGGGCCGGCCCAGGTCGCGCAGTTCCAGGTAGAGGTTGACCGCCGCGCCGCGGTCCGCCGCCCTGCCGAGGATCTGGCCCTCCCTCAGCGTTTCGCCTTCCCGGACCCGGGCCGCAAAGTCCCCCGCCAGGACAACCTGCGCCCTCGGGGTCGCCTGGAGGATAATCGCCTCGCCCCAGCCTTCCAGCGGACCCGCATACAGGACGTCGCCCCCGGAGGGCGACCGGATCTCGGCGCCGGACGGCGCCTTGAAGGTCAGGCCCTGGGCGCGAAGCCCGCCCGGCTGGCGGCTTCCGAAAGCCTCGAGGATGGGCCCGGCGGCGGGTGGCGTCAGGGTCACCCCCGCTTCACGGCCCCGGGCAAGGCGATCGGAGAGGGCGAGCCCGGCGGCCAGTTCAGCCCGGGCGGCGTCCAGTCCGGCCTCCGGCGGGGAGCGGATGGGATCTGGCGGCGCCAGACGCAGGGCGACAAGGGCGAGAGCCGGGTCGGTGAAAGTCCCGGACGAGGGCGCCGCAGGACGGACCTGCGCTGTCGCCGCGACCAGTGCAGCCGTGGAGGCCACCGCCAGGATCAGTCCGCCTAACCTCGCTTTGGACTTAGTCACGGTGATAGGGCCCTCCGGCAAGAAGGGTGACGGCTCTGTAGACCTGCTCGACCAGCATGACCCGGGCCAGGGCGTGCGGCCAGGTCTGCGGACCGAAGGCCAGGGTGTCATGGGCGCGGTTCCTCAGGGTGGGGTCCAACCCATCCGCGCCGCCGATCAGAAAGACCAGCCGCCGCACGCCGTCATCCCGGAGCCGCCCGATCTCCGCCGCGAACTCGCGAGAGGTCCGCGCCCGCCCGGTTTCGTCGCAGGCGATGATCCGGCCATCGGCCAGGTGGGCGCTCAGCGCCTCGGCCTCGGCCGACCTGCCGGGCTTGCGGCTCTCGACCTCGATCACCTCCACCGGCCCCAGGCCCAGCGCCCGGCCGGCGGCGCTGGCCCGATCCGCATAGAGGCGGACAAGCTCGGCTTCCGGCGAGCGCGACAGGCGGCCTATGGCGACGACGGCGACCTTCACCCCTGTCGCCTCGCGGGAGGTGGGCTGAACCCTCCGAGTTCCCGCTCCAGGAGCCCGGCGAAATGGATCGTGGCCAGGTCCTGCATCCAGCCACCGATCACCTGGACGCCCATGGGCAGCCCCTGTCGGGACAGGCCGATCGGCAGGGCTGTGGCGGGCAGGTTGGGCAGGAGGGCGACCGCCGGCCAGCCCAGCTGGGCGTAGTAGGGGGTGTCCGATCCATTGACCCTCAGGGTCCGCGCATAGGTCTCCGGGCCGTCCTCGTGAGGAAAGGCGGTGACGCCGAAGGTCGGCGTGATCACGACGTCGAAGGCCTCGAAGAGGGCCGCCCAGCGACGGCGGAAGGCCAGCTGGGCGTCCAGCAGGTCCATGTAGGCGTGGGCGTCCGGCGGGGTGGCGCCAGGCGCGCCCCGGCTGATCGCGATGTTCAGGAGGGGCTGATAGACCGCGTGCTGGGCGGTCAGGTCCGGCAGCAGGTCGCTGCTTCGCGACACCGCCGCCCCCAGGGCCTCCAGCCGCCGGGCGAGGTTGTCGACTGCACTTGAGATCTCCGCGTCTGTGGGCGTCAGCGGATGCTCGGTGATCACCAGCACGCGATGGTCGGCCAGGGCCTTGCGGGGCGCTGGCGCCAGGATGAAGGCCATGCCGGAAGCCTCATCCGATCCTGGTCCGGCCAGGACCCCAAGGGCGCGCTCCAGGTCCGCGGTGCAGCGGGCCATGGGCCCCACCACCGCCAGGGGGACCGGAACCCCGTCAGTCCCCGGGGGCGTGTGGCCCCGGGTGGGGACCAGCCCATAGGTCGGCTTGTGCCCGAAGACCCCGCAGAGGGCCGAAGGCACGCGGATCGATCCGCCGATGTCCGACCCCAGCTCAAGGGGGGTCATGCCGGCGGCGAGCGCCGCAGCCCCGCCTGAGGAGCCGCCCGGCGATCGCGACGGGTCCCAGGGGTTGGAGGTGCGGCCATAGACCGGATTTGTGCTCTGCCAGTCCGCCAGCATGGGCGGCACGTTGGTCAGCCCCAGGATGATCGCGCCGGCGGCCTTCAGCCTCTGCACGGCCTCGGCGTCCTCCGGGGCGATCCAGCCGCTGAAGGCGGGACTGCCCCAGGTCGAGGGCAGGCCCTCCACCTGGTTCGATTCCTTGACCGTCATGGGCAGGCCCAGGAGGGGCCGGCGTTCGCCCCGGGCGAGCCGCGCATCGGCGTTGCGGGCGGCCCGGCGGGCGCGGTCGAAATCGCGCACGACGACGGCGTTGATGTCCCGGTCTCGGTCCTCGATCCGGGCGATCAGGGCCTCGGTAAGCTCCAGGGAGCTGATCCTCCGGCCAGCGAGGGCGTCAACCAGGGCGCCGGAGGTCTGGTCCAGCAGGTCCGAGGTGGATGTTCCGGTCATGTGGCTCTCCTCCCGCGGGGGATCGTGCCTCCGGGGCGGCGAGGGATTCCAGACACAAGCGCAGAGCCAGCCTGCGTCAGGCGGGTGTGCGGTGCCCGGGGGAGTCCACCGACCAGATCTTCTCGATGTTGTAGAAGGCCCGGACCTCAGGACGGAAGATGTGGACGATGACGTCCCCGGCGTCGATCAGCACCCAGTCGCAGTGGGGCAGGCCCTCGACCCGGGCGCGGCCGTAGCCATGGTCCTTGAGGCTCCGCAGCAGATGGTCGGCGATCGCGCCGACATGCCGATGCGAACGCCCGGAGGCGACCACCAGCCCGTCAGCCATGGCGGTCTTGCCCTTGAGATCGATGAAGACGACGTCCTGGGCCTGGTCGTCGTCCAGGCGGTTCAGGATAAGCTCCTCCAGCGCGGAAACGCCTTGCGGGAGGGCGGCCCCGGCGGCCGGGGCCGGGGCGGGTTGCGCGGTCTGCGCAGGGTCGGGGCTCAGCGGAACAACTCCTGTTCGGTCACGCCAAAAACAGTTCATACCACAGGGTGCGGCCCGGGTCAGCCTTGTCGTGCGCGCGCCGCCTGTAGCCGCCCGCGCAGGGCGGTCGAGGATTGGAAGTTCAGGGGGCCGTAGAGGAAGATCCAGGCAGGCGCCGGCTGGTCGGCCAGGCCCTGGGCCCGGGTGAAGGGGATCCGGGCCGCGGCGAAGCGCCGGGCGGCGGGCGAGGACCGGCTCTTGAGCGAGATCCAGGGGCGCGAGACGACGGCCACGGGAAGGGCCCGCATGATCTGGGTCCATCCCCGCCAGCGATGGAAACCGGCCAGGCTGTCCGCCCCCATGATCCAGACGAAACGGACCCCGGGGAACCGGGCCTTAAGGGCCAGGACGGTGTCGAGTGTGTAGCGGGTCCCGAGCCTGGCCTCGACGTCGGAGACGATCATCCCCCGGTCGCGGGCAAGGGCGCGAACCCCGGCCAGGCGCGCGTCCAGGGGCCGGGTCTCGGTGCTGGACTTGAGGGGGTTCTGGGGCGCCACCAGCCAGATCACCCGGTCCAGGCCCAGGCGCTGTCGCGCGGTCTCGGCGACGTGGGCGTGGCCCTCATGCGCCGGGTTGAAGCTGCCTCCGTAGAGGCCGACCTTCATGCCCCGGGACAGGGTGAATCCGGGCCTGAGGGCGCCGGGGCGCCCTCCGCCCGACCGTTGCCTGACCTGTCCTGCAACCCACATGCCTGTCAGGGACGCGAGCGGTCGAGACCGGCGTCGACCTGCCGCATCCGCGTGCGGACGGTGAAGACGCCGTCTCCGGCCAGCACCCCGCCCCGGGCGAAGAGGCGTCCGCCCTCCCAGTTGGAGAGGCCCAGCTCAGGCCGGTTGAGGGCGTACTGGCCATCGACCCAGCGGGTGAAGCCGTCGCCGGTGAAGGGCGCCTCGACGCCGGACTCGAACCGGGCGAGGGCGGCGGGATCCTCGCTGATGAGGGTGGCGACCAGCCGGGGCGCATGCCGGTTGAAGAGGGCGATGGCGGAGGCGAGGTCTTCGACCACCGCCAGGCTGACCTCGGGGGTCTCCTCCCACTCCCATTCCAGGGCAAGGTCGGCCTCGGGGATCAGGTCGGCCCGGGGCTCGACGACGACGCCCTCGGCGCGCACCACCTCGGCCATGGCGTCGAGCCATCCCGACGACGGCAGGAAGGCCCTGGCGCTTTCCAGGACGTGCAGGCGGCAGCCGCGTCGCCGCCGGCCGGCCGCCTCCAGGGCCTGCAGGAAGACCGGGACCAGGTCGGCGGCCCGCGACTTCAGGATGACGCAGACGTTCAGGGTGTTGCACACCTTCCGGTCAAGGGAGTGAAAGACGACCTCGCCGAAGCGTTCGGCGTCGGCGGCCTCATCGGCGACCATCCAGGCGCCGCCTGTGCCGTGCAGGCTGACCGGCGTCCCGGACTGGCGGGCGATGGCGCCCAGCTGGGCGACCGCGGGCCCGGACCCCCGGGCCACGGCGAGGGCCAGGCGTCGGTCGGCGAACAGGGCCCAGCCCGCCGAACGCTCGGCGGAATCCACCAGGCTCATGGCGCCTGGCGGGAGCCCCGCCGCGGCCAGGGCGGGGACCACGGCCTCGGCCATCAGAGCCCGGGCGCAGCCAAGGGCGTCCGAACCGATCCGGAAGACGACCGCATTGCCCGTGCGCAGGACGCCGGCGGCGTCGGCGAAGACGTTGGGCCGACCCTCGAAGACGAAGCCCACGACCCCGAGCGGGGCGCTGACCTGGGCGATGCTCCAGCCCTCGTGGGGGATCTGGTCCAGCACCCGGCCCCGGCCGGCGGGACTGTCACGCCAGGCCCTGAGGCCCGCGACCATGTCGCGGCGCATGGCCTCCGACACCGCGAGCCGGGTCGTGGAGCGCCCCCGCGCCCGCGCCGCGGCGACGTCCTCTGCATTGGCGGCGGCGAACCGGGACCAGACGGCCTCGTCCTCGAGCCGCCGGGCGAGGTGTTCAAAGAAGGCGGTGATCGCCGAATCTGCAACCTCGGACAGGGCTGTGAAGGCGGCGCCCGCCGCGGCGGTCGCCCGCTCGACGGCTGCGCCCACGGCGGCGGGAACATGCAGGAGGTCGCCGGTATCCTGGACCACCACCAGCCGGTCGCCTGGCCGGAATGCGGCCGAGAGTTCGGGGGTGACAAAGGTCATTCGGTCGCCGCCGAAGAGGACAGGCATGCCCGCCGGAAGCGCCTCGAGCGGCGCGATCCTCTCTCCGTGCTCCGACATCGCCTCCCCGCTGGCTCCGGACCCTTAGGCTCAGACTGAGCCTTACTAGACCAAACGTGGGTCGGCGCCACGGCGGAAAATCCGCCGCCGCCGGGCCCGCCGGATCAGGTGCGGATCATCGGCAGGCGGAAGGTGGCCTTGCCTGTGGCGGCGAGGACGGCGTTGGCGACGGCGGGGCCGATGACCGGGGTCCCGGGCTCGCCCACGCCTGAAGGCGGGTTGGTCGAGGGCAGGATGTGGGTCTCGACCGTCGGCGCCTCGGAGTTTCGCAGGACGGGGTAGGTGTCGAAGTTCTGGCGCTCGACGGCTCCGGCCTTGACGATCATCTCGTCGTGCAGGGTCGCCGACAGGCCGTAACAGGTCCCGCCTTCCACCTGGGCGGCGATCTGGTCGGGCGAGATCGCTGTCCCGCAGGCAATGGCGCTGACCACCCGCCCGACCTTCGGGACGCCGTCCACGATCCGGACCTCGGCGATCTGGGCGACCACCGAGCCGAAGCTTTCGTGGACGGCCACCCCACGGGTCACGCCGGCGGGTGCAGGCTTGTCCCAGCCCGCCTTCTCCGCCGCCAGCTTGAGCACGGCGATGTGCCGCCCGGCGCCGGCCTTCTCGAAGAGGGCCAGGCGATAGGCCACCGGATCCTTGCCGGCCTTGCGGGCCAGCTGGTCGATGGTGTGTTCCATGACGAAGGCGGTGTGGGTCGCGCCCACCGACCGCCACCAGAGCACGGGAATCCCCAGTTCCGGCATCAGGACCTGCCCGTCCACGGCGGGTGTCGCCTTGAGGTAGGGCGAGCCCATCGCCCCTTCCACGGTGCTGGAATCGATCCCCTTGGGCGCCATGGGCGAGCCCTTCATCAGGGATTGGGTGACCACGCGGTGGGTCCAGGCGGCCGGGAAGCCGTCCTTGTCGAGGCGGATTTTGAGACGGTGATGGGTCAGCGGGCGGAAATAGCCCGCCACCATGTCGTCCTCGCGGGTCCAGACCAGTTTCACCGGCGTGCCCTTGCCCACCTTCTTGGCGATGTGCACGCATTCGGCGACGAAGTCCGACTGGAAATTCGCCCGTCGGCCGAAGGAGCCGCCGGCGAACAGGTTCTCGATCTGGACCGAGCCAGGGAGGGTCATGGCGATCCGGGCGGTGTTCAGCTGGTCCATGGTCGGCGACTGCGAGGCCACGGTCAGCTTGACCCCGCCCTTGCCGCCCACCTGGGCGACGCAGTTCATCGGCTCCATGGTCGCGTGGGCCAGGAAGGGGAAGTCATACGTCGCCTCGAAGATCTCGCCGTCGCCGGCCGCCGCAGCGTCGCCGCGGGTCTCGAAGGTCTCCCACTTCAGCTTCTCCGGCAGGGCGCCCTTCCCCGCGGCCCACTCCGCATACCTCGCCTCGATCTCCGCCGAGCCGAGGGGTTCAGCCTTGGCCTCGTCCCAGGTCACCTTCAGGGCGTTACGGCCCTGGAGGGCCGCCCAGGTGGACCTGGCCACAACGGCGACGCCGGTGGGGATCTCGATGACATCCACGACCCCGGCGACCTTGCGCGCCTCGGCGTCGTCGAAACCGCTGACCTTGGCCCCGAACCGCGGGGCGTGGGCGACGACGGCCGTGAGCAGGCCCTCCATCTTCACGTCCTGGGTATAGCGCGCCTCTCCGGTGCTCTTGGCCCGGGAATCCTTGCGGCGGACCCGGTCGGTGCCGATCAGGCTGAAATCGGCATGTGACTTCAGCTTCGGCTCTGCAGGGGGCGTAATGGCCGAGGCCGCCTGGAGCAGCTCGCCAAAGCCGGCGGACTTGCCCGACCCGGCGTGGCTAACAACCCCGTCCTTCACGGTGAGTTCAGCCTCGGGGACCTTCCAGGCCGCCGCGGCGGCGCCTGTGAACATGGCCCGGGCGGCGGCGCCGGCCTTGCGCAGCTGCATCCAGCTGTTGGGGATGGCGGTGGAGCCCCCCGTGCCCTGCACGCCCATCAGGGTGTTGGCGTAGAGCTTGGCGTTGGCGGGCGCCTGTTCGACGCTGACCCGGCTCCAGTCGGCGTCCAGTTCCTCTGCGACGATGGCCGCCAGGCCCGCATGGGTGCCCTGCCCGAATTCGATGTGCTTGTTGAAGACGGTCACCGCCCCGTCGGCGGCGATCCGGATGAAGGGACCGAAGGCGCCGACCTCGGTCTTGGCCCCCATGGCCAGGAGGTCGGCGGGCCCGCACCCCACGAGGAGGGCGCCGGAGACGAGGGCGGTTCCGACCACCATTTCCCGGCGGGTAGCCCCGGATCGGGCGGCGTCCTGGTCGACATGGGCGTTCATGGAGGAGCTCCTAGGGGGCAGGACTTCAGGCGCGCGACTGGGCGGCGGCTTCGCGGATGGCGGCGCGGATGCGCTGGTAGGCGCCGCAGCGGCAGATGTTTCCATCCATGGCGGCGTCGATATCGGCGTCAGTGGGACTGGCGTTGCCGGCCAGCAGGGCGACCGCGCTCATGATCTGGCCGGACTGGCAGTACCCGCACTGGGGCACGTCCAGCCTGACCCAGGCCTCCTGGACGGGATGGGTCCCTCCGAGGCCCTCGATGGTGGTGATCTTCACCCCGGAAAGGGCGCTGACCGGCAGGGAACAGGAACGGACGGGCGCGCCGTCGGCGAGTACGGTGCAGGCGCCGCACTGGCCGACACCGCAGCCGTACTTGGAGCCGGTCAGGCCGGCCTCGTCCCTCAGGACCCACAGAAGGGGGGTGTCGGGCGCCGCCTCGACCTGGACCATACGACCGTTGATCTCGAGGCTCGTGGCCATGAGGGACCCTCCGAAGGACTGCGCAGAAGGGTGATCTTAACAGCGCTAAGCCGGCCCTGTATAGTAAGCTCCAGACGCTGGAGCTCCGCATGCCCGCACCCCAAGCCGCTTCCGCCCTGATCCTGTCCGCCGCCGTGCTGGCGGGCGTGCTCTGGTCGGCCGGGCCTGCAACGGCGGCCGACGGGGCGAAGGTCTTCAACCTTCAGTGCCGGACCTGCCATGCGGTGAAGAGCTCCGTCGCCGGGCCCTCGGTCCATGGCGTCGCCGGCCGGAAGATCGCCGGGCTCCCGGACTTCGCCTATTCGGCGGCCCTCAAGGCCAAGTCGGGGGTTTGGACGGACGCCGCCCTGGACGCCTATCTCGCCGCTCCCGGCAAGTTCGCTCCCGGCGGGCGCATGATCACCGCCCTGGCCTCCCCGGCCGACCGCGCGGCGGTGATCGCCTACATGAAGACGCTGAAATAGGACGGGTCGGGCAGGGACTTGGACGTCTTTCCCGCCTTCTACCCGCTCGCTGGACGCAGGGTCGGCCTTGCTGGCGAGGGTGAGGGGCTGCAGGCCCGTCGCCGTCTCCTCAGCGGAAGCCCGGCTGAGCTTGTGATCCTTGATGCGGCGGCGGCGGTCTCTCCCGACGCCTGGGCCGGCATGGCCCTGGGCTTCATCGCCCACCCTGACGAGGCCTACAGCCGACAGGCCGCGGACGCCGCGCGCCGGGCCGGCGCCCCTGTCAATGTCATGGACCGTCCCGCCCTTTGTGACTTCACCGTCCCGGCGCTGATCGACCGGGGCGCCCTGGTGGCGGCCTTCGGAACGGGCGGGGCCTCCCCGTTGATCGCCGCCCGGCTCCGCGCCGAGATGGAGTCCCGGGTCCCGGAAGGCCTGGGCCGGCTGGCGCGCTTCCTGGAGGACAACAAGGCCGGCCTCAGGCGACGCTATCCGGATCCTGGAGAGCGCCGGGTCTTCCTGTCCGGCCTGCTGGAGGGTCCGGTGGCGGTCGCGGTCCTCGAGGGGCGTCCGGACGCCGACGTCCAGGCCCTTCTGGCCGAGGCGCTCTCCGGCGCGGCGCGGCCCAGGGGGCGGCTCTTCACTGCGCCCGGGGACACGCCGCCGGACCTCCTGTCCCTCAGGGCCCTGCGGGTCCTGTCGGCGACAGACGTCCTGGTGACCCGTCCCGGCGAGGCGGAAGGCGTCGCGAACATGGCGCGCCGGGAGGCGCGGCGCCTGTCGCCCGAGGCGGCCGGTCCGGGCGAGATCGCCGCCCTCCTCGCGGAAGGCCGCACCGTTGTCCTTCTGACCGATCCCACTCCCTGGCGCGCCGCAGGCCTGGAGCCGGAGGACCTTCCGGTCGCTCCGGGGTTCGCTGCAGGTCAGTGATTGAGAGACCGCCCCCGGGTTTCCGGCAGGAAGAAAAGGCAGGTCACGACGGACAGGAGTGTAAAGGCGAAGGGGTACCAGAGGCCCGAGTAGATGTTCCCGACGCCAATGACGATGGCGTAGGCGAAGAAGGGCACGAAGCCGCCGATCCAGCCGGTTCCTATGTGGTAGGGCAGGGACATGGCGGTGTAGCGGACCCGGGTCGGAAAGAGCTCCACCAGGCAGGCGGCGATCGGTCCGAAGAGGGCGGTGGCCGCAATCACGAACACCAGCATCACCCCCATCAGGCCGGCCATGTTGATCCGGCCGGGATCGGCCTTGGCGGGGTAGCCCGCAGCGGTGAGAGCGGCCTTGATCTCCGCCTCGACGCTCGCCCGGACCGACTTGATCTCCTCCAACGGCAAGCCGGCGGCGGATCGGGACATCACCTCGACGGTTCCGACCCGGATGACTGCGCTGGCGCCTGAGGCGGAGGGCTGGTTGTCGTACGAGACCCCGGCGTTGGCCAGTATGCTCCGGGCGATATCGCAGGACGAGACGAAGACCTTCTTGCCGACGGGGTCAAACTGCAGGGAGCAGTCCGCCGGATCGGCGAGGACCACCACCGGCGTACGGGCCTGGGCTTCAGCGAGGGCCGGGTTGGCGAACTGGGTCATCAGGTGGAAGCCGGGGAAGTAGGCGACCAGCATCAGGGTCATGCCGAAGAGCATGACGGGTTTCCGCCCCAGCCGGTCCGAAAGGGCGCCGAAAACCACATAGAAGACCGCGCTGATCGCCGTGGCGATCATCAGCACCATGTTGATGGTCTCGGGCGCGACCTTGAGGAACTTGTCCAGGAAGGTCTGGGAATAGAAGAAGGCCGTGTACCAGACCGCGCCCTGGGCCGACATGACTGCGCACAGGGCCAGGATGACGAGCTTCAGGTTCTTCCACTGGCCGAAGGCCTCGGCGTAGGGCGCTTTGGAGGCTCCGCCCTCTTCCTTGAGTTTGGCGAAGGTCGGGCTCTCGGTGAGCTTCATGCGCATGAAGATCGACACCAGGAGCAGGCCGGCCGAGAAGAGGAAGGGAATCCGCCAGCCCCAGGCGTCGAAGGCGTCTGGCCCGAAATAGTGGCCGACCCCCAGGCGGGTCAGCAGGATCACGAACAGTGCGGCGAAGAGTCCGAAGGCGGCCGAGGTCTGGACCCAGCTGGTCGAGCGGCCCCGGGCGTTGTCGGGGGCGTGCTCGGCCACATAGATCGCGGCCCCGCCGTACTCTCCACCGAGGGCGAAGCCCTGCAGGACCCGCATCAGCACCAGGAGGGCCGGTGAGATGAGCCCGACCTGGCTGTAGGTGGGCAGGAGGCCGATGGCGACCGTGGCGACGCCCATCAGGACCACCGTGAAGAGGAAGGCGCTCTTGCGCCCGACCTTGTCGCCGATCCGGCCAAAGACCAGGGCGCCCACGGGACGGAAGAAGAAGCCGGCGCCGAACAGGGCCAGGGCCGCTATGTAGCCGGCGGTCTCGGACAGGCCGGTGAAGAAGACCTTGGAGATGACCGTGGTCAGGCTGCCGAAGACGAAGAAGTCGTACCACTCGAAGGTGGTGCCCGCCGCTGAGGCCCCGACCACTGTCCGCAGGGACGGCTGTTCCTGAACGCCATTCGGCTTTGCGGTATCCGCCTCCGACATGTCTTCCCCCCTTGTCGGGCGTCTGGAGGCCCGTTCACTTGGCTGCTGGAGTCTCGTAAAGGAACGAGATCAGAAGGCGTTTTCTCCCGTGATCGCCCGGCCCAGGATCAGGGCGTGGACGTCGTGCGCCCCTTCGTAGGTGTTCACGGTCTCGAGGTTCGAGGCGTGGCGCATCACGTGGTACTCGCCGCTGATGCCGTTGCCGCCGTGGATGTCGCGGGCCTCCCGGGCGATGGCCAGGGCCTTGCCGCAATTGTTGCGCTTCATCAGGCTGATGGCCTCGGGCACCCAGGCGCCCTGGTCGATCAGCCGGCCGAGGGCGAGGGCGCCTTCAAGGCCCAGGGCGATCTCGGTCTGCATGTCGGCCAGCTTCTTCTGGATCAGCTGGCGGGCGGCCAGCGGCTTGCCGAAGACCTTGCGGGTGGAGACGTAGTCGCGGCTGGCGTGCAGGCAGAAGTCAGCCGCACCCATGGCGCCCCAGGCGATGCCGTACCGGGCCTTGTTGAGGCAGGAGAAGGGCCCGCGCAGGCCGGCGACGCCCGGCAGCATCTGGTCCTCGGGGACGAAGACGTCGGACAGGGCGATCTCGCCGGTGATGGAGGCGCGGAGGGACAGCTTGTTCTTGATCTGTGGCGTCGAGAAGCCCTCGGACCCGCGATCCACCAGGAAGCCGCGGATGGCTCCGTCCAGCTTGGCCCAGACCAGGGCGACATCGGCGATCGGCGAATTGGTGATCCACATCTTTGCGCCGTTCAGGATGTAGCCGCCCTTGGTCGGCGTGGCGGTGGTCCGCATGGAGGCGGGGTCGGAGCCGCCGTCGGACTCCGTCAGGCCGAAGCAGCCGATGATCTCCCCCCGGGCCATGCCGGGCAGGTAGCGCTGGCGCTGGGCCTCTGAGCCAAAGGCGTGGATCGGATACATGACCAGAGAGGACTGGACGCTCATGGCCGAGCGGTAGCCGGAGTCGATCGCCTCGATTTCGCGGGTGATGAGGCCATAGGCCACATGGTTGACCCCCGCGCAGCCGTAGGCCTCTGGCAGGGTCGGGCCCAGGAAGCCCAGGGCGCCCATTTCGGTCATGATCTCGCGGTCGAACCGCTCCTCGGCATAGGCCGAGACGACCCGGGGCAGGAGCTTCTCGCGGGCGTAGGCGCGGGCCGATTCCCACACCATGCGCTCGTCCTCCGAGAGACGGGAGGCGAGGTCCAGGGGGTCTTCCCAGCTGAAGGTCTTGGCTTCGGCGCCGGCATCGAGGGCCATGTGGGTCTCCTGAAGTCGTGTGCTCGCCTTATGCGATGGATCGCGTCCCGGGTGTAGGCGCCTTTTGGCTTTCAGCCGCCGCGGGCGACAAAGGCCCCGTTCCGAAACCCCGCCGAGGCCTTGCCATAAAGAAAGGCCCCGCCGTCCTCGGCCTCGACCCGGCCGCCCGCCGCCGCGAGGATGGCATGGCCGGCGGCGATGTCCCACTCCATGGTCGGCCCGTGACGCGGGTAGATGTCTGCGGCGCCTTCGGCGAGCCGGCAGAACTTGATGGAGGAGTCCATGGCGTCGGTCCCGTGGAAGCCGTAGCGGTCCGCGAGCGCCTGAAGGGTCTCCGGCTTCATGGTGTGGCTGACCAGGGCGATGGCGGCGCCCTCCGGCCAGGCCCGGACCCTGACCGGCTCGGCGGGGCCGCCCTTGACTCGCTTCAGGACGCTCTGGCCCGTGGTGAACCAGGTCTCACCCGTAGCGGGCGCCGAGATCGCCCCCGCGACTGGGACGCCATCGACGATCAGTCCGATGTTGACGGTGAAGTTGGGGTCACCCCGGACAAAGGCCTTGGTTCCGTCGATGGGGTCCACCAGGAGGAAGACCCGGCCGATCCGGCCCGGCGCCCCGAACTCGCTGGCGTGCTCTTCGGAGACCACCGGCACTCCGGGCGCCACCCGGGCCAGACCCTCAAGGATCAGGGTCTCGGCGCGACGGTCGGCCTCGGTCACCGGGCTGTCGTCCGACTTGCGGTCCACGGCCAGGCCGCTGTTCCAAAGAGGAAGCACGAGATCGGCGGCCTCCTCGCAGAGGTCGGCGAGCACGGCTCCGAAGCGGGCGTCAAGGATCGTCATGCGGAAACCCATCCTGTCTGGCGCGGTTCGTCCTAGATGCGCCGGGCGGTTTCCCAAAGCGGCAAATCAGGCCAGTTTCGCATTTACCATGACCGGGCCCAACGCTTCCCTGCCGGAAGACGCACGTCGCGACGCGTCTTCTCCCCGCACCGCCGAGGTGGCGGCCTTTCTCGCTGCGCGCATGTGCCACGATTTCATCAGCCCGGTGAGCGCAATGGTCAGCGGGCTGGACCTGCTGGATGACCCGTCAGCCCAGGACATGCGAGACGAGGCCATGGGCCTGATCGGCGCCTCGGCGCGGAAGCTCGCCGACCTGCTCGGCTTCTGCCGGGTCGCCTTCGGCGCCTCGGCGTCGGCGGAGGTGTTCGACTCCCGGGAGCTGGGTCGTCTGGCCGAGGGTCTCTTCCGCCATATCCGGGCCGAACTGGACTGGCAGGTGGCGGCGCCCGCCCTGGCCAAGCCGGCGGCCCGGGCGCTGCTGAACCTGTCGCAACTGGCGGGCGCGGCCCTGCCCACCGGAGGCGTGGCGCGGATTCAGGCCGAGGAGCGCGAAGGCTTCATCCTGATCCGGGCCCGGGCCGACGGTCCTCGCCCCCGGCTCCGCGCTGAGGTTTCCGATGGTCTGCTGGGTCTGCCCATGGGAGAGGGCCTGCACGGCTATTGGGTCCAGGCCTACTACGTCCACCTCTTCGTGACGGATGCCGGCGGCACCGTACGCCTGGATTCCGCGGGCTCGGCGATCGACTTCCTGGCCGCCCTGCCCGCCTGAACCCCATTTTTTGGGGACCGGCGAAAACCCCTCCTTAACCTGAAGCTGGAACCCTCTCCGCGAGGGAGCGCCGCCAGTGAAGACCTGCCTTGTCGCCGACGACAGCGCCGTTATCCGCCTTCTGGCCCGCCGCCTGCTTGAGGCTGGCGGTTACCAGGTCCGCGAGGCCGCCGATGGCGCCGAGGCCCTTGCCGCCTGCGAGGAGGAGATGCCGGATGTCCTGCTGCTCGACTGGCGGATGCCGGTCATGAACGGCCTGGACTGCCTGTCGCGCCTGAGGGTCATGCCGGGCGGGGATCGGCCCAAGGTGGTGTTCTGCTCGGTGGAGACCTCGCGCGACATGATCCGTCAGGCGCTGGACGCCGGGGCGGATGAGTACGTCATGAAACCTTTCGACGGCGAGATCCTGACCTCCAAGCTCGCACTTGCGGGGGCCTTATGACTCCGCGCGAACTGGAGCTTATCGCCCGCCTTTGCCTGGTGCGGACCGGGCGTGAACTCGACATCTCGGCGCCTGAGAGTGTCTCCGCCCGTCTCAACACCGTCGCGCGACGGGAAGGATACAGCAGCATCGCCGACCTGCTCCTCGCCCTCAGGACCAGCGAGGCCGAAAGGCTCGTCTGGCCCCTGATCGAGGCCCTGACCGTATTCGAGCGCACCTTCATGGAGGGGCCCACGGTCCTGAGGCAGCTGGGCCAGAGAGTTATTCCGACGCTCGCAGCCACCCGCAGAGGGGAGCCTCTGCGGATCTGGTGCGCCGCTTCCGGTGCAGGTCAGGAGCCCTACTCCCTCGCCATCTCGGTTCTTGAGGCGGCGGCCCAGCGAGGCCAGGACCTCAAGGTCGAGATCTACGCCTCGGACGTGTCCGTTCGGGCGCTGGAGCGGGCGCGTACGGGAGTTTTCAGTCATTTCGAGGTCCAGAAGGGCCTGTCGGCCCGTCGGCTGGTCGATCACTTCCAGCGGAAGGACGACGCCTGGCAGGCCCCTCCCGCCCTCAGGGGCATGGTTCGCTGGCGACGGGTCAACCTCCTGGCGGAGGGGCCGGGGTCGGCGAGGTTCGATGTTGTCCTCTGCCGCGGGATACTACCCAGGACCGCGACGCAGATGCGACCCGCCCTGGTGTTGAACCTCTACAACGCCCTTGCGCCGGACGGGGTGCTCGCCGTCGGCCAGGGGGAGGGCGAAGGTCCCGCCGATCTGGCGCCGGCCCTCAATGTCCTGCCGGGCATGGACGGACTGTTCTCACCGAACCCCGACTTCCGGCTCGCCGCCTGAGGCTGTGATCAGCGTGGACGACGCAGACCGACAACCAGGCTCGCCAGGCCAGCGAACATGCGGGGATTGCGCAGGGCGCTGATGCCGATCACCGTGGCCGCCGCCGTCGCGAACAGGGCGAGGACGGGGCGGCGCCGCGCCAGTTCAAGAAGATCCACGCCCAGGTCCGCCCCTTCTGATGACGGCGCACGCCGTGGGCGAAGGGTGGCGATCAGCAGGAGCGCCAGTCCAGCGGACGCCAGGAGCAGGAGGCAGGCCGCCGCAACCGCCGCCGCGGTGCCTGCCGGCCCCAGGGTCGGCTCAAGGGCGGCGTAGAGCGCAAGGGACAGGGCGACGACGAAAACGCCCGAGGCGGCGGCCAGGGCCGCCGTCCCGCAGACCGCCAGGATCAGGCGGCCCAGCCTCAACGGTGGCGTCCAGAGGCGAGGATCAGGCCGATGAGTACGCCGACGCCAAGGGCGAGGCCGGTGGCGGCCAGCGGCCGCTCGCGCACCTGGCCAACCACATAGCGCTGGGCGTCCTCGATCTGGTCCGCGGCCTCGGTGGCGTAGGCCTTTCCATGAGTACGGATCTGTTGGACGCCTTCGGCGATGGCCTTCTCGATCCGGTGGGCGGCGTCGGCCAGCTTGCGCTCGGCCTGTTCGACGGCGTCCTCGGCGATGTCGACAGTGGACTTGGCGGCCGAGCGGGCGGCGCGGACGGCCTTGTCGGCAGGTGTGGCGGTCATGGGATCTCTCCTTAGGCCCTTGGGCCCTTGCGTGTGAAGGGGTTCAGGTCCCCTCCAACTCACCGGTCAAATGGCTCCTTCCCCGGCGACATGCAAGGCTGGGGGAATCCCGAGGGGGGCGCTGCGGAGGCGCCGGTGCGCCTCAGGCCACCGGTCCGGACAGGTCCTCCCGCAGGAAGTTGATCATGGCGGGGACGGCGGTCCGGTCCTGGAGCATGAACATGTGCCCGCCCTCGAAAAACCGCAGCACAGAGCCTCGAAGGGCGAGTGCCAGGTTCAGCTGGCTCTGGGCCGGTGCGATGGCGTCGAAGCGGCCGGCCGCGATCATCACCGGGATGCGGACCCCCGGAAGGGCCTCCCACACATCGTGCCCGGCGCGGGCCTCGATCTGGCGGCGGGCGCCCATTTCCCGTCCGGGCTCGCCCGCAAAGGGATCGGCGGCCGATTGGGCGATGGCCTCGGCAAAGCGTTCGGGATGGGCCGTCGCCCAGGCCTCGTCCAGCCGGGTGTCGTTGATGGGCAGGAGGCGCCGGGCGCGGGCTTCGCCCTTCAGGTGGCCGATCTCGTGGAACGGGAAGGAGGCCCCGCCGGCTCCGCCGGGCGAGGTGCAGGCCAGGACCAGGCGGCGGACCCGCTGCGGATGCCTGACGACGAGGTTCTGGGCGACCATCCCGCCGAACGAGACCCCTATGACCAGGGCGTCCTCCCAGCCCAAGGCGTCCATCAGGCCGGCGGCGTCATCGGCATAGTCGGCCATGGCGTAGGGACGGTCCGGCTTCTCGGTCTGCCCCAGGCCGCGCTGGTCGTAGGCGACCAGGTCGAAGCTCCGGGCGAAAGGGCCGTCCAGCATGTTCGGGCGGACGCGCAGGTCGCCCCCCGTGCCGGAGATGAACAACAGGCGGGGACCCTGACCGGTCCGCTCGTAGTGGATGTCGAGGGCGTTGGCGGTGATGCGGGGCATGGGTCAGTCCCGGTGGATGGGATCGATCCAGCGGACCTCCCGGGGGGGTTCGACCGGTTCGATGTCCAGGTTGACCACCACGGCCTCCCCATCGCTCCGGACCAACACGCACTCGAGCGTCTCCTCACTGGAGGCGTTGATCTCCTGGTGCGGTACGAAGGGCGGAACATAGATGAAGTCTCCCGGCCCCGCCTCGGCCGTGAACTCCAGTCGCTCGCCCCAGCGCATCCGCGCCCGGCCCCGGACCACGTAGATGACGCTCTCCAGGGGGCCGTGGTGGTGGGCGCCCGTCCCGGCGCCAGCGTGGATGTGGACCGTCCCCGCCCAGAGCCTGCGGGCGCCGACCCGGGCGAAGTCGATGGCCGCGGCGCGGTTCATGCCCGGGGTCTGCGGCGTGCTGGTGTCCAGCGAGTCCCCCCGCACCACACGGACGCCCGTGGCCTCCCATCCGTCCGGCGGGATTCCCTCTTCCGACATCTTCGCCTCCAGCCGAATTCCTGTAGACTGACATGCAGCGCCAGAAGCGCCCTGACCGCAAGCCTGTTCCGGCGCCGGCCCCGCCGTCTCCGGTGAAGGAAGACCGCCGTGTGGCCACAGTTCCAGCAGCCGGACGCCTCCGGCGCCGAAGTCGGAGGGGCGCCGCCAGTCGGGCGGGCGGGGCCCCCGAAGTCCGGCCATTCCGCCATGTGCGGCTGCAGCGCCTGCGCCCTGCGCGGCGGCGAAGGCGAGACCGGGCCGGTCTACGCCTACCTGAACCTCGGCGACCGGGGCGGGACGGCCTCCAATGGCAAGACCAGCTTCACCCTCGACCAGGCGGTCAACCGGCTGACCGGCGGGGAGGGCGGCTGGGGGGTGCTGGGCCAGCCCTTCGTCGCCACCTACGCCTTCCGGTCCGCCGCGCCCGCCAGCATGCCCGACGAGACGAGTGGCTTCACGCGCTTCAACGCCGCCCAGATCCGCCAGACGGAACTGGCCCTGCAGGCCTGGTCTGACGTCGCCCGGATCAGCTTCGTGCGGGAGGGTTCCGGCGAGACGGGAGAAGCGGCCTATTCCGACGAGGCGATGATGCTGTTCGCCAGCTATACCGGCGGTCCGGACGGCGCGGCGGGTTTCGCCTACTATCCCGGCTCCACAAGCTTCGCCTCCCGCTCCGGCGACGTCTGGATCGACGCCACGGCGAGCTACAATATCCAGCCCCTGGCCTCGAACTACGGCGGCATGGTCCTGGTCCATGAGATCGGCCACGCCATCGGGCTGGGCCACCCGTCCGACTATCCCGACACCGGGTCCGCCAGTTACGGGGCGGACGCCAGCTATTTCGAGGACAGCCGCCAGTACACGGTGATGAGCTACTTCGGCGGCTTCAACACCGGGGCCAGCCTGCCCGGCTTCTCCGCCGTACCCCTGCTGGATGACATTGCGGCCGTACAGTTCATGTACGGGGCGAACATGACCACCCGGACCGGGGACACGGTCTATGGATTCAACTCCAATGCGGGCAGGCCCTGGTTCGACGCGGTGAGCAGCGCCTCCATCATGCAGTGGGCGGTCTGGGACGCCGGTGGGCGGGATACCTTCAACTTCTCCGGCTATTCCAGCAATCAGGTTATCGACCTCCGTCCCGGCTTCTTCTCCGACGTGGGGGGATATCGCGGCAATGTCGCCATCGCCCGTGGCGCGGATATCGAGGACGCAATCGGAGGTGCGGGCGCCGACCTGATCACCGGGAACAGCCTCGCCAACCGGCTGACGGCGGGTGGAGGCTCGGACTCCGTCTTCGGCGGCGACGGCGCAGATACGATCCTCGAGGTCTCGGGCGCGAACTATCTGCGCGGCGACGCCGGAAACGACTCGATCTCCGGCGGGACGGGCTTCGACGACATCAATGGCAACATGGGCAATGACACCCTGCGCGGGAACGACGGGGAGGACTGGGTGGTCGGGGGCAGGGACGATGACCTGGTCTTCGGCGATGCGGCCTTTGACATCGTGTACGGCAACATGGGGAATGACACGGTCGACGGTGGAGCCGGGAACGACTGGGTCCGAGGCGGTCAAGGTGAGGATTCCGTCCAAGCCGGCTCCGGGCACGACTGGGTCTGGGGCGACCGTGGAAGCGACACCCTCTCTGGCGGGGCGGGCGCTGACCTCTTCCATTCGTTCTCCGGCGCCGGGATCGACCGGATCATTGACTTCAGCGTCGCCGAGGGCGACCGCCTGAAACTGGAGGGAAGCCCCTCGCGGACCATCGCCCAGGTGGGCGCGGACGTCATCGTGGACATGGGCAATGGAGACCAGGTCATCCTGGTCGGCGTGACCCTGGCCAGTCTGGGAAGCGGCTGGATCCTCTAGGGATTGCACGAGGGGCAGGCGCCGGGGTCCGCCCAGGGCTCGCCAGGCACGGGCCGGGTGTCCTCCAGGCCGCAGCCCTCGCAGCCAAGGATCCACGCCCTGGTCATGTCCGTCGGCGTCCCGCAGTCCGAGCAGGGAAGGCCAGGTATCCGTCGCCTGCGGTCGAAGCCGGGGCGGGTGCAGTCCGGGCAGGGCGACCCCAGGCGCCGCACGAGGTCCTGCGCCGCCCGGCGGATGGCGTCCTGTCGTGTGGGATTCCGGTGCGCCCGCATGTCCGTCTCGAGGAAGGCCGCGCCGGTGAGGGCGATCGCCCGGGCGGCGGCCGAGGCGAGGGCCTTCTCATCCTCGAGGGTCTTGTCACAGAACAGGTCCGGCGCCGGAGCCTCTCCGCGGACCCCCAGCACGATTATCCCGTGTCCCGGGAATCCGCACTGGCGGGCGAAGTCCAGGGCGGTCTCCACATCCAAGGCCAGCCGGTGGGCGAAGTTCGTCTCCGGTCCCACATGGCGTCCGGTGAGCTCAAACCCGGTCTCGCGGTCGACCAGCAGGACCAGCTCGTCGCCCAAGGGCAGGAGGGGGATGGCGGGATGGGGTCCGAAAGACCCCTCGCTCGCCACCATGATCCGCGTCTCCGGGGAAGCGGCGAACCCCGCCCGGACCTTGGCCCTCGCGGCGTCCAGGGCGGTTCCGGGACGCTCGACCTCGCGGGTGAAGGTCCCGAAGGCGTCGGTATCCACCCCCGCCACCCGGAAGAGGGAGATCCCCGCGCCCTCCCCCAGGACGGGACCAATGACCGCCTCCTTGCCGTGCATCGTGACCAGTCCGGCTCTGTCGTCGCTCAGCCAGCGGAGTCCGGCGCCGGACATCAGAAGTCGCCTTCGCGCGGCATCTGCTCCGGGGAGTCGCCATCCCCCCCGTCGCTGACCCGCCCCCACCGCTTCGCGGCCGGCGACAGGAAGGTCCCGCTGACGATGGCGCGAAGATCAGCGGCCTCGGCCTCGATCGCTCCGGTCACGGGGAGGGTCCTCCTTCGGGTGTCCACGCCATGTGGGTCGTCGCGGCGTTCGGGAAAGCCCTGGCCCTCTCGTCATAAGATTTAAAAAGATCATAAAGATAATCTCATCAATCAATTTAGATCATGTCGTTTCACAGGGCATATGCAGTCTGCCCGCAACTGCAGGAGCTCACGGCCATGAACGACATCCACACCCTCGTCTCCCCGCCCCGCGCCCACGGTCAGCCCGGCCGCTCCGGCACGGTTCCCATCACCGTGGCCTACGGCGATGGCATCGGACCCGAGATCATGCAGGCCAGCCTCAGGGTCCTGCTGGCGGGCGGCGCGGATATCGCACCGGAGACCATCACCATCGGCGAGCAGCTCTACCTGGCCGGGAACACCGCGGGGATCGACCCCGAGGCCTGGGAGAGCCTCCGCAGGACCCGCGTCTTCTACAAGGCTCCGATCACCACGCCCCAGGGCGGCGGGTACAAGAGCCTCAACGTGACCGTCCGGAAATCCCTGGGCCTTTACGCCAACATCCGGCCCTGCCGCGCCTACGCGCCCTTCGTGGCCACGCGTCACCCCGGCATGGACCTGGTGATCGTCCGGGAGAACGAAGAGGACCTCTACGCCGGGATCGAGCACCGGCAGACCGACGACGTCTACCAGTGCCTGAAGCTCATCTCCCGGCCCGGCTGCGAGAAGATCAACCGCTACGCCTTCGCCTATGCCCAGGCCTACGGCCGGAAGAAGGTCACCTGCTTCACGAAGGACAACATCATGAAGCTGACGGACGGCCTGTTCCACAAGGTCTTCCGGGAGGTCGCCGAGGGATATCCGGACATCGAGAACGAGCACTGGATCATCGACATCGGCGCCGCCAAGCTGGCGGATACGCCGGAGGCCTTCGATGTCCTGGTGATGCCAAACCTTTACGGCGACGTACTCAGCGACGTGGCGGCCCAGATCGCCGGCTCCGTCGGCCTGGCGCCCTCCGCCAACATCGGCGAGCACTGCGCCATGTTCGAGGCCATCCATGGCTCGGCGCCCCGCCGGGCGGGCCTGAACTCGGCCAATCCTTCAGGGCTTCTGCTGGCCGGGGTCATGATGCTGGTGCACATCGGCCAGCCCGAGGCCGCGGCCCGGGTGCATAACGCCTGGCTGCGGACGATCGAGGATGGGATCCACACGGACGATATCTTCAAGCCCGGCGTCTCCCGGGAGAAGGTCAGCACCTCGGCCTTCGCCGACGCCGTCATCGCCCGACTGGGCCTGAAGCCGGTGAGCCTCCAGCCCGTCGCCTACACCGACTCCGGCGAGGCCTTCCCGGTCCCGACCGCCTCGCCCCGGAAGCCTGCGGTCAAGGAACTGGTGGGGATCGACGTCTTCGTGCATTCGACCCAGCCCGTGGAGGACATCGCCCGCCGGATTCAGGCGGCGATCACCGGCGGCTGCGAACTGGCGATGATCACCAACCGCGGCGTCAAGGTCTGGCCCCAGGGCCTGCCCGAGACCTTCTGCACGGACCACTGGCGTTGCCGGTTCCTGGCCCTGCCCGGCGCGCCGTTCACCCCCGTCATGGTGGCGGAGCTGCTCCGCCGGCTCGCTGAGGCCGGCGTGGACTTCGTGAAGACGGAGCATCTCTTCACCTTCGACGGCGAGCCTGGCTTCTCTCTGGGCCAGGGCCAGTAGCCGGACCGCGCCCGGGTTCAACCTCGCCGTGGGTCGCCCAGGTCCTCGGGCCGGTCGACGTCGAAGAGGACCCCGGGGCCCGGGCTCTCCACCCTCGCCAGCTGGTCGCCCAGGATGACGAGGACCTCCCGGGCGCCGGCATCCCCGGCGGCCCGGGCGAGGTCGGGTAGGAGATCGGCGGAGAAGAGGACCGGATGACCCCGGCGTCCCTTGTAGGTCGGGGCGGCCGCCAGGGCGCCCGCCTCCACCGCGGCGACGAGTCGCGGAAGGACCTCCTCAGGCACGTCTGGCATGTCGCCGAGGAAGACGAAGACCCCCCTCAGCCCGGGAGGCAGAACGGCGACCCCTGCCCGCAGGGAGGCGCCCATGCCCTCGGCGTGGTCTGCGGCGTGCACGAGGCGCAGCCGCCCGGCGCCGCCCATTCTATCGGCTGCCGCCCGGCAGGCGTCCCCGACGGGTCCCGGGTCCGTTCCGGTGACGACGATGACCGGGTCAGAGGGCGTCGACAGGGCCGCCCAGACCGCCCCGGCGACAAGGGGCGCCCCACGCCAGGGCGCCAGAAGCTTGCCGCCGCCAAATCGGCGTCCCGCCCCCGCCGCCAGCAGGATGGCTGCATAACCCGACCCGAGTCCGACCGCCGCCCCTGTCATGTTCCGTCGTCCCCGCATATGTTGACCCGGCATGACGCCGCTCGACACCGCGCCCGCCGTCCAGTCCCGCCCCCGCCTCGTGGACGGGTTCGGCCGCGCCGTGACCTATCTTCGGGTCTCGGTGACGGACCGATGCGACCTGCGCTGCGTCTATTGCATGGCCGAGCATATGACCTTTCTGCCCAAGGCGCAGGTGCTGACTCTCGAGGAGCTGGAGCGCCTCGCCTCGGCCTTCATCGACCTGGGCGTGCGGAAGATCCGCATCACCGGCGGCGAACCCCTGGTGCGCAAGGGGGTGATGGACCTCTTCGGCGCCCTGGCGCCGCGGCTGGCCGCCGGCGACCTGGACGAAGTGACCCTGACGACGAACGGCACCCAGCTGGAGACCTTCGCCGCGGACCTTGCGGCCTCCGGTGTGCGGCGGGTCAACGTCTCGCTGGACAGCCTCAACCCTGAGACCTTCCGCCGGCTTACCCGGGGCGGCGACCTGGCCCAGGTCCTGCGCGGGCTCGAGGCCGCCCGCGCGGCAGGCCTTGCGGTCAAGATCAACGCCGTCGCCCTGCGCGATGACAACGCCGGCGAGCTTCCCGACCTGGTCGCCTGGGCTCACGGCCAGGGGTTCGACGCCACCCTGATCGAGGCCATGCCCATGGGCGAGATCGATGTCGACCGCAGCGACCAGTTCCTGTCGCTGCGGGATGTCCGGGCCCAGCTGGAAAGCTTCTGGACCCTGACCGACCTCGACCTGACCACCGGGGGACCGGCCCGATATGTCCGGGTCGCCGAGACTGGCGGACGGCTGGGTTTCATCACGCCCCTAAGCCACAATTTCTGCGAGCTCTGCAACCGGGTGCGCCTGACCTGCACGGGGACCCTGCATACCTGCCTCGGCCGCGAGGACGCGAGCGACCTGCGCGCGGTGATCCGCAGCGGCGCATCGGACGGGGAACTCCGTCAGGCGATCCTGCGGGCCATCGACGCCAAGCCCGAGGGCCACGATTTCCGGATCGATCGCAACGCCCCGCCGGCGGTGCAGCGACACATGTCCACGACGGGGGGCTGAAGGTGGCGCGCGTGCTCCTGTTCGGGCGGCTCGCCGACGTCGCCGGTTGGCGCGAGCGGGACATCCCGGCCAGCAGCCTCGCGGACCTGAGGGGGCGGATCGCCGCCGAAGACCCGACCCTCTTCGAGGCCCTTCAGGCCCCCGCAGTCCGCACGGCGGTGGACCAGGAGATGGTGACCCTGGACGTTTCGCTTCAGCCGGGTTCCGAGGTGGCCTTCCTGCCGCCCATGAGCGGGGGCTGAGGCGTGATCCGATTGACCCAGGCGCCCTTCGACCCGGGCCTGGCCCTCGGGGAATTCTGCCGGGACCGAAGGGAGACCGGCGCTGTCGCCAGCTTCACGGGCCTGGCCCGGGCCGAGGCAGGTCAGACCACCCTACTGGAGCTTGAAGCTTATCCGGGATTCACTGAGCGTGAGATCGGCCGGCATGAGGCCGCCGCCGTGGCGCGCTTCGGCTTGCAGGATGTCCTCATCATCCATCGTACCGGCCCGATCCCGCCGGGCGAGGCCATCGTCTTCGTGGCGACGGCGGCGCCCCACCGCCGCGCCGCCTTCGAAGGCTGCGACTTCCTCATGGACTACTTGAAGTCCCGGGCGCCCTTCTGGAAGAAGGAGACGGGCCCGGACGGCGCGCGGTGGATCGAACCGACGGACCGTGACCGAGACGACCTGGCGCGATGGGAGACCCAATGACTTCTGCAACCCCGATCACCCTGACCCCCGGAGGCCGGATCGACCCGGCCCGGCCCTTCGTCCCGGTGCGCATCGCCGTCCTGACCGTGTCCGACACCCGGGAAGAGGAGAGCGACACCTCCGGCCATGTGCTGGCCGACCGGGTCACGGGCGCCGGACACTTCCTGGCCGACAAGGCCATCGTCCGGGACGACGTCGACGAGATCCGCGCCCGGATCCTGGCCTGGGTCGACTCCGGCCAGGTCGACGCCGTGATCAGCACCGGCGGCACCGGCATCACGGGCCGGGACGTCACCCCAGAGGCCGTGGAGCCCCTTTTCGACAAGCGTATCGATGGGTTCTCCGTGGTCTTCCACCTGGTCAGCTTCCAGTCCGTGGGCCTGTCCACCCTGCAGTCCCGCGCCACGGCCGGCATCATCAACGGCGTCTTCGTCTTCTGCCTTCCCGGGTCGAACGGGGCGGTGAAGGACGGCTGGGACAAGGTCATCCAGGCCCAGCTCGACAGCCGCCACGGCCCCTGCAACATGGTCGAGCTGATGCCGCGGCTGCTGGAGAAGTGAGCGGCCTGACCCACATCGACGCCGAGGGCCGGGCCCGGATGGTGGACGTCTCCGACAAGCCGGAGACCGCCCGTGAGGCCGTGGCCGAGGGCTATCTCCGCCTGGCGCCCGAGACCCTGGCCCTGGCCGTCTCCGGGCAAGGCCGCAAGGGCGACGTCCGCGCCGTGGCCGAGATCGCCGGCGTGATGGCGGCCAAGCGCACCTCGGACCTGATCCCCCTCTGCCATCCCCTGGACATCTCCAAGGCCGAGGTCGCCGTCGACGTCGACGGGGACCGGCTGAAGGTGACCGCGCGGGTGCGGACCACAGGGCGCACCGGCGTGGAGATGGAGGCCCTGACCGCGGTCAGCGTGGCCTGCCTGACCCTCTATGACATGCTCAAGGCCGCTGACCGGGGGATGGTCATCGAGGACGTCCGCCTCCTGGCCAAGTCCGGCGGGCGTTCCGGCGACTGGGTCCGCGAATGAAGCTGATGACGGTCGAGGCCGCCCGGACGGCCATGCTGGCCGCCGTCCGCCGGCTGGGTCCGGTCGAGCTTGCATTGCAGGACGCCTTGGGCCGCATGCTGGCCGAGGACATCCACGCCGTCCGTGACCAGCCCCCCTTCACCAATTCCTCCATGGACGGCTGGGCGGTCCGTAGCGCGGACGGTCCCGGGTCCCGGAAGATCATCGGCGAGAGCGCCGCGGGCCATGGCTTCGAGGGGCGCCTCGGCGCCGGCGAAGCGGTGCGCATCTTCACCGGCGCGGCCCTGCCCGCCGGCGCAGACGCCGTGGTGATCCAGGAAGACGCCCGCCAGGACGGCTGGACGGTGGAGGTTCCCGACTGCGCGCCCGGCGACAATGTGCGCCAGGCTGGCCGTGACTTCCGGGCGGGCGGGCGGCTTCTCACCGAGGGCCTGAGGCTCGATCCCTGGCGCCTGTCTCTTTGCGCCTCCGCCGGGCGCGACCGGGTCCGGGTGGTCCGGCCGCCGCTGGTCAGCATTATCTCCACCGGCGAGGAAGTCGTCGAGGCGCCGGCCGTTCCCGGGCCCTGGCAGATTTTCGACTCGGGTTCCCCTGGGCTGGAGGCCATGCTGCGCACCTGGGGGGCGGAGACCCGCCGGGTGACCGGCGTGCGCGACCGTCGGGAGGCGGTTCGGGACGCCATCGCCGCCGCGGGCGGGGACCTTGTCGTCACCCTGGGCGGCGCTTCCGTTGGCGACCATGACCTGGTCCGGTCGGCCGCCGCCGACCTGGGCCTGGACCTGCGGGTCGAGAGCGTCGCCGTCCGGCCCGGAAAACCGACCTTCTTCGGCGTCCTGGCCGACGGGCGTCCCCTTCTGGGCCTGCCGGGCAATCCCGCCTCGGCCTTCGTCTGCGCCGAGCTCTTCCTGCGGCCCCTCGTCGCCGCCCTTGAGGGCCGGCCCTCGGCCCCGCCGATCCGGGAGGCCCGCCTGCTGGCGCCCCTCCCGGCGAATGGTCCTCGCGAGCATTGGATGCGGGCCCGGCTTGTCCCCGACGGGGACGGGGAGGCCGTGGAAGCCTTCCTGGATCAGGACTCCTCCCTTGTCCGGGTCTTCTCCGAAGCCGACGCCCTCTTGCGGCGTTTGCCGGGCGCGCCCGCAGCGGCGGCCGGCGAGGCCGTCGAGACCTTGCCCCTGGTCAGGGGCTGACGGGACGGTCTCCGGCGACCGGGCCCGGGATGAGGTCCTCGAGGAAGAGGCAGGCGAGGGCGGCCCGCGAATTCACGCCGGCCTTGCGGTAGACCTGAGCCAGCTGGGCCCTCACCGTGCCTTCTGCGGCGCTCCTCAGCCCTGCAATCTCGGCCACGTCGAAACCTTTCAGCGCGAAGACCGCCACGTCCGCCTCCGCAGGGGTCAGGCCCCAGTCCCGGAAGCGCTCGGCGGTGACCGCCGCCAAGGCGCCGGCGGCGATGTCCAGGGCCGCCTGCCGGCGCTGTCCCTCGACCCAGAGACGCCGGACCTGCAGGGCGCCCACGGCCACCCCGGCCAGCAGGGCCAGGGCAATGACCAGTTCGGTCGCGACGTGCAGGCCGGTCTGTGCATTACGGACATCGACCAGGGCGTCCCCGATGAAGAAGACCGCCGCCAGGGTCTGCAGGGCGACGACGAAGGAGACCGCTGTCGCCAGTCGGTCTCCTCTCAGGGTTTGCATGCCGGTCATCATCGCTCCCGGAGTTTCGACCCTCCGCCTATCATCGACGAGAGGACCTGGCGACCGCTTCTGCGGGTCTCGAACACCACGCCGCCGAGGTGAACGAAGGCGAGGATGAGGAGCAGGTTGGCCGCCGCCTCGTGGATCTCCTCCACCGCCTCGCCAGACCCTCCATTGGCCTCGCTGGCCTCATCATCGAACTCCCCCAGGCCTGCGGAAGCCATCGCCGTGTCCCCGCCCGTCTCCGGGCGGACCTGAGGCGGAAAGCCCGTCATGGCGATTCCAGAGGCGATCACAACGGCGAGGGTTCCCCAGAGGCCGTAGGCCATCAGGGCGCCCAGGGGGTTGTGCGAGGCGTGGGCGGCTCGCCGTCCGGCCCGGATGTCGCCGATGTGCTCCAGCGCCCGGCGGGGACTGGGCGGGAAGGCCGCGAACCGCGCCTCCGGCGGCCCGATAAACCCCCAGGCGAGGCGCAGCCCCAGCAGGGCGGCGATGGCGAGGCCGAGCCAGAGATGGAGCCCGGAGCCACCCTCCACGACCAGCCTGTTGACGATGACGCCGGCGGCGATCCCCCAGTGAGTCAGTACGACTATGGGATCCCAGCGACGATTCGGGTGGGCTTGGGCGGGTTCGGGTTTCGACATGGCCTGTCTCCGTCTGGCGAGCGACGGGAGGACAGAGAGCCGGTCCGGCCGGAGGGACTACCCCACAGGCGCGGGTCCAGGTCCGGCTAAGCGCCCGCTTAGGCCTTGCGGCCGCCGCCGAAACGCTCGGTCATGATCTCGCCGATCACCGAGACGGCGACCGCCCAGGGCGCCTTGCCGCCGATGTCCAGGCCGATGGGGGCGTGGACCCTCGAGAGGACCGCTTCCGGCACGCCGGCCGCGCGCAGGGGGGCCAGGCGTTCTTCCAGCCGCCGCTTGGCGCCGAGCAGGCCCACATAGCCCGCCGCCGATGGCAGGGCCGCGGCCAGGGCCTCGCGGTCCAGCTCCAGGTTGTGGCTGGCGATGGCGACGGCGGTCCAGGCGTCGGTCCCGATCATGGCCAGGGCCTCGGCGGGGGACATGCGGCTGTAGGCCAGGCCGGGGACAGGCGGCGGCGCCTCTGGCCCCTTGCCGCGTACGAGGGTCGTTTCGAAGCCGGACTGGGCGCCCAGGGCGGCGATGGCCAGGGCGGTGGGGTCGGAGCCGAAGACCACCAGTCTCTGGGCCGGATCGCAGCGTCGGGTGAAGGCGCCGTCCCAGGCCTCGACCTCGCCGGGCGCGCCGCAGGCCCGCCGCCGCCCGTCGGTGATCCACTCCGCTGGCCGCCGCGCCGCCCAGGCCTCGAGGAGGACGGTCAGCGCCGGCTCCGAGGACTCCAGGCGCTCCAGCAGGATCTCGATCCGCGCGCCGCAGAGCAGGCGGATGTCCGGCCAGGGGCTACCTTCTCCATAGACCAGGCGCCGGGGCTCGCCATCAGCGAGACAGGCGTAGGCGTGGTCTGCGATATCGGACTCCACGCACCCTCCCGAAAAGTACCCGGCCACGGGATCGGGGCCCGAATCGCCCGAGTCGGTGAAGACCATCTGGGTTCCCACGGGCCTGGGACCGCCCCCTTCGACGGCGACCAGTGTGGCGAGCACCGAGGTGCGGCCGCGCCGCCGGGCGTCGTCCAGGGCGGGGCGGACGTCATCGACGAATCCGAAGACGGGCCAGTCGGGAAGCGGGGTTCTCATGAAGGCCGAATTTAACGTCCTGTAAGCATTTCAGAAACCGCTTCTTTAGGCATTGGAGACAGGATGCGGCTTCCAGTCACCCAGGGCGCGCCTGAAGAACTCATGTCTTCGCCGGTTTCAAAGCTTGGCCTCAGTTCGGGGCAGTTCGCGTTCGACCGGGCTCCTGTCCGGGGCCGGACCCCTCAGGCCGAGGTCCAGGATATCCTCGATGTCGCCGCCCGGTCGGGGGTCCGTCTGTTCGACGTGACCGGCCGCTCCGTCCAGGCCGAACGCGAGATCGGTGCGATCCTCCCCCGCCCGGAGGTCTTCAACGTCTGCATCTCGACCATCCGCCCCGATCGAGGGCCGGACATCGTCGAGGCGGAGGTCAGGGCCAGCCTGAACCGCCTGGGCGTGACCCAGGCCGAGTGCCTTCTCGTGCCCTCGGTTGCTGAACTTCTCGGGCCCCATGGCGCGGTCCTCTGGGACCGGCTCAAGGCGCTGAAGGACGAGGGGCTGACCCGCAAGATCGGCGTCTCCGTCTTCGCCTCGGACGATCCCCTGGGCGTCGCCCGGCGCTTCAGGCCCGATGTCGTCCAGGCGCCGGCCAGCCTGCTGGACCAGCGTCTCATCAACGACGGCACCCTGGCCTCAATCGCGGGCCTGGGGATGGAGGTTCACCTGAGGTCCATCTTCCTCAACGGCCTCCTCCTCCTCCCACCCGACCGGGCCCCCAGTCACCTGAGGGAGGCGGCGGCGCGCATCTCCCGCGCCCGGCGCATGATCGCCGAGGGCCGATCCGACCCGCTGCAGGCCGCCCTTGGCTTCGCCCTGTCCCGGCCGGAGGCTTCGGCGGTGCTCGTGTCGGTGGCCTCGGCGGCCGAGCTCAACGCCATCGTCGCCGCCGCCGCCAGTCCGCCGCCGGACCTGGACTGGGACGATATGGCCATAGACGATCCCGAGGCCCTGGACTCCGGCTCCTGGGCCGCGGCCTGAGGGCTCAATCCCAGGCCGCGAAGGGATCGGAGGACGTCCGGCCAAGGGCTGAAGCCACCGCCGGGTGGGTGATCTCTCCGTTCAGGACATTCAGACCGCGCGCCAGGTGGCGGTCGCCCCTGAGAGCCTCGAGGCCCTGGTCCGCCAGCTTCAGCACGTAGGGCAGGGTGGCGTTGCCCAGGGCCTCCGACGCCGTCCGCGGAACCGCGCCCGGCATGTTGGCCACGCAGTAGTGAACCACGCCATCGACGACGAAGGTTGGCTCATGGTGGGTGGTCGGCCGGCTGGTCTCGAAGCATCCGCCCTGGTCAATGGCGACGTCGACGACGACCGCGCCCGGGGTCATCCGAGACAGGTGTTCCCGTCGCAGGAGCCGCGGGGCCGCCGCCCCTGGCGCCAGGACAGCCCCGATCACCACGTCCGCCGCCAGGATCTCGGTCTCCACGGCGTCGAGATTGGCGTAGCGGGTGCGCGCCCGTCCGTCGAACAGGTCGTCGAGGAAGCGCAGCCGCGGGATGGACCGGTCCAGAAGGGTCACCTGGGCGCCGAGGCCCAGGGCCATGCGGGCGGCGTTTGCGCCGACCATGCCGCCGCCCAGGATCGTCACCCGGGCCGGGGGCGAGCCGGCCACCCCGGGCAGCAGCAGGCCCATTCCGCCATTGTGCTTCTGCAGGTGTTGGGCGGCGGCCAGCACGGACAGTCGGCCCGCGATCTCGGACATGGGCGCCAGCAGCGGCAACCCTCCGGAGGGATCGGTGACGGTCTCGTAGGCGATGGCGGCGCAGCCTGACCGGGCCAGGCCCTCGGCCTGTGCGGGGTCCGGCGCCAGGTGCAGGTAGGTGAAAAGGATGTGGCGCGGGGTCAACCGCTCCCACTCAGGCCGCTGGGGCTCCTTGACCTTGACGATCAGGTCGGCGCCGGCGAACACCGCCTCGGCGTCCGGCGCCAGGACTGCGCCCGCCTCCAGGTAGGCGGCGTCGGGGAAGCCCGAGCCGGCGCCAGCCCCCGCTTCAATCAGCACCCCGTGGCCCTGGGTCGTAAGCTCGCGGACAGCGGCGGGAATCAGCCCCACCCTGTGTTCGTCGGACTTGATCTCCTTCGGAACGCCGATACGCATCTTGCATCTCCTCTTGGAAGCTCCGGCGTCAGCGCGGGCGGGTGGCGAGAACGCAGTCGGCCAGGCCATCCCGGCGGACGGTTCCCGCAGCTGCGCCGATCCGCCCGGACCGACGCTTAACATATGGCCCCGGTTTGGCCGCCCGCCACTTCAGGGGGCTCGGAAGGATGGCGGCCAGGCGCGCCGCCTGGGCCGGCGTCAGGCGATCGGCGCCCACCCCGAAGTTCCGCCGGGCGGCGGCTTCCGCGCCATAGACGCCAGGCCCCCATTCAATGGTGTTGAGATAGACCTCCAGGATCCGGCGCTTGCCCCATCCGACCTCGATCAGCACGGTGAAGCCTGCCTCGAGTCCCTTCCTCACATAGGACCTCTGGGGCCAAAGGAAGACGTTCTTGGCGGTCTGCTGGCTAATGGTCGAGCCCCCGCGGACGCGGTCCGACCTCTCGTTGTGGGCCCAGGCCTCCTGCATGGCCTCGAAGTCAAAGCCCTGGTGGCCGCAGAAACCGGCGTCCTCGGCGGCGATCACCGAGCGGATGAGGGCGGGCGACATCTGGTCGAGAGGTCGCCAGGTGCGGGAGAAGCCCTTTCCTTCCAGCGACCTCTGGATCATCAGGATCGTCACCGGCGGCGGGACGAAGCGGTAGGCGGCCACCAGGGCCAGGGGCAGGCCGACGAACAGGCACAGGGCTGCAACAAGAAGTCTTCGAAGCCACCGTCCCCTGGGGCCGCCCATCCTGTCGCCTCGCGCCATGCGCCTGAGGATAGGCCAAGCCTGCCGCGAGGCAAACGCGCTGACAATCCCATCGCCTGGGTGATAGTCCTTCAATCTGCAAGCGCCGGAGGGACCGGCGCCAGGGAGGTCGACATGAAGGTCAGCGAAGCGGTCGAACGCCGGGTCTCGATTCGGGCCTTTCGCCCCGAACGCCCCTCCGCCGAGATGGTGCGGGGGCTCCTTGAGGCGGCGGCCCGGGCGCCTTCGGGAGGCAATCTCCAGCCCTGGAAGGTCTATGCCCTTGCGGGCGCTCCCCTGGAGGACCTCAAGGCGCGAGCGGCGGCCAATCCCCTGGGCGAGGCGCCCGAGTACGACGTCTATCCGCCCAATCTCTGGGATCCCTTCCGGACCCGGCGGTTCCAGAACGGCGAGGACCTCTACGCCACGATCGGGATCCCGCGCGAGGACAAGGCGGCCCGCCTGCGTCAGCTCGCCCGGAACACCGAGCTGTTCGGCGCGCCCGTGGGCCTCTTCTTCTGTCTCGACAGGAAACTCGGCCCGCCCCAGTGGTCGGACGTCGGCATGTACATGCAGACCGTCATGCTGCTCGCCCTGGAACAGGGCCTGGATACCTGCGCCCAGGAGTACTGGGCGCGCTACCCGAAGACGGTGGCCGACATCCTCGGCCTGCCGGACGACCACATGCTCTTTTCCGGCATGGCCCTGGGATGGCGCGATGAGTCCGCGCCGATCAACACCCTGCGCTCGGCGCGCGATCCCTTCGAGGCCTGGGGAGAGTTGCGCGGCTTCTAGGCTGGGAGGTCGAAGACCCCCGCGCCCCCGGCCTCGTCGCCCCAGGCCAGGCGCCGGGCGTCGCGGCTGAAGGCCAGGGTCGAGATCGATTCGCCCTTCTCCGCCTTGAGCATGTCGATGCGTTGGCCGGTCAGGTCGCAAATCCAGACCCGACCGTCCTCCAGGCCGGCCGCGACCCGCTTGGAGCCCGGATCACCGGCCACCCGGGCGACGAGAGCGGTCTCATCGTATCCAACCTCGGCCGCCTGCTTGCCGAGGGGCCCCGCCGGTCCCGTAAAGGGCCAGACCACCACCCCGTTGGCGCCGGAGGTGGCCAGCATCTGCCCTCGAGACAGGAAGGCGAGACTTTTCACCTTGGCCGGATAACCGCCCATCTTGAGGTTCTTGTCGTCAGCCACGCGCCAGCCGTGCAGCTGGTTCTCCTGCATGGCGCTCATCAGGAACTTGCCGTCCGGGCTCCAGGCCAGGGCGATGTGGCTGCCCGCCCACTTCAGGATCTCGGGCTTCTGCTCTGCAATCCGGGCGTACCACAGCCAGGCGCCGCCATAGGTGGCCACCGCCAGGCGCCGGCCCCTGGGGTCGAAGGCCAGGTCCGCCACCGACCTCTCGTGCTCGAAGCTCCGCCGGAAGTCAGGGTCGGCGGCGTCGCGCACCTCGACCTGTCTTCCGCTGGCCCAGGCGATCAGGCCTGAGGCGGGGCTCGTTGTGACCGCGTCGATCCAGCGGCCGGGGTTCGTCTCCAGGACCTCGGCGCCGGGTTCCCGGCTCCAGGCCAACACGCCGTCGTCACCGCCGGTCAGGACGCCCACCCCCGTCGGGTGCACCGCAGCGCAGAGGACCGCGCCCCGGTGGGTGTCGATCGTCAGGCCATCCTCGCGCCTGACCGTCCCGTCGCCGAGGGCGAACCAGGCCTGTCCGGAAGCGTCGAACAGGGCGGCGGTCACGAAGGCTTCAAATGCGTGGGTCATCCCTCCTCCATAACCCCGCCGGCCCGACGAGGGGAGGGGGTGTGTCGGGTTGGGGCTTTACAATCCCGATCCGATTGGCGAAGGGTTTTTCAACACAGCCGGACGCTTGGCGGCGTCCTGAAGGGAAGGAATGTTTCATGGGTGCGAAGGTTGGCGGCGGGGGCGGCGGACGCTTCGATCTCGGCCAGAACAGCGAGATCAACGTTACGCCCTTCGTCGATGTGATGCTGGTGCTCCTCATCATCTTCATGGTGGCGATCCCGGCCGCCACGGTGTCCATCAAGCTTGACCTGCCGCCGGCGGTGCCGCCGCCGCCCGGGGCCAAGACCGAGGAGCCGACGGTCATCAACATCCAGGATGGCGGAATCTTCATCGGGGAGTCGGCGACGACCATCGACACGCTCCCCGCCGATCTCGCCCGGAAGCTGGACAAGCCGGACCCGACCCAGGAGCGTGTCTATATTCGCGCGAACCGCGACGTCCGCTACGGCGATTTCATGCAGGTGATGAACACCCTGCAGGGGAACGGCTATTTCCAGGTCGCTCTGATCAACGAAGAGCTCTGATCTTCGTCCCCCGTCGGGGATGGAAGGGCCCGCCCGGCTTGCCGGGCGGGCCTTTTCAATGCCGAAGCCGTCTGCTGGCCGGGGTCAGGCGGCGCAGGCCTCGAAGCCGGCTTTCAGGGCGTCCGGGTCAAGGTTTCGGCCGATGAACACCAGGCGTGAGATGCGGGGCTCATCGTCTCGCCAGGGCCGCTGCAGGTCGCCTTCCAGGATCATGTGAACCGCCTGGAACACCAGGCGCCGGTCCTCCCCCGCCACGCTGAGTATGCCCTTGGCGCGCAGGATGTCCGGCCCCTGTGCCTGGAGCAAATCGTTCAGCCAGGCGCTGACCCGCGTCCCGTTCATCGGGCGGTCAAAGGTCAGCGAGACACTCGATATGCCTGCGTCGGCGGCGTGGTCCCGGGTCGAAGGCTCGTGGCCATGATGGTCGTGCCCGTCATGGTCGTGCCCGTCGTGGTCGTGGGCGTGATGGTCATGCCCGTGGTGCTCGTGACCATGGTGGTCGCAGGACTCGTCGTGGACGTGCCCGGGCTCGCCGTGCGCCGGATTCAGGAACTCGGGCTGCAGTTCAGTGATCCGCTCCAGGTCGAACCCGCCCCTGCCGAGGATCATCTCGAGGGGAACATTTGACCTCTGGGCCCGGTGGATGGGCGCAAGGGGGTTCAGGCGGCGAATCCGCGCCTCGACCTCCCGGAGCTGGGCCTCGGTCACCAGGTCGGTCTTGTTCAGGATGATCTGGTCGGCGAAGGCGATCTGCTCGACCGCCTCCTTCGAGTCCCCCAGGCGAAGGGGCAGGTGCAGGGCGTCGACCACGGTCGTCACGCTGTCCAGTTCCGTCCGCGCCCTGACATCGTCATCGACGAAGAAGGTCTGAGCGACAGGGCCGGGGTCGGCCAGGCCCGTGGTCTCAACGATGATGGCGTCGAACCCGCCCTTGCGCTTCATGAGCCCCGACAGCACCCGGATCAGGTCGCCGCGAACAGTGCAGCAGACGCAGCCGTTATTCATCTCGAAGACTTCCTCGTCGGCGCCGACGATGAGGTCGTTGTCGATCCCCACCTCCCCGAACTCGTTGACGATGACCGCATAGCGCCGGCCATGGTCCTCCGAGAGGATCCGGTTGAGGAGCGTGGTCTTGCCGGCGCCGAGGTAGCCGGTGAGTACGGTGACGGGTGTCTTCTGGCTCATGACCTCCCATCTAGACCTTCAGACCGCGGGGGGAAACCTCGGACCCGGCTTGGTCCTCTCCCGTCATGCATGTATCGCAGGTGCAGTTTTCGTCCCCCGCCTCCTTTCAGGGTGATCCCTTCGTGTCCTCCACCGGCCCTCGACCCGAAGAGCCCGGCGCCCCTGTCGACCTCCACCGGAACGAACGGCGGACCTGGATGGCCGCCCTGCTGGTCGCCCTCGCCTCCCTGGTGCAGGTCGGGGCGGGCCTGGCCTTCGGTTCCGTGGCGCTGGTGGCCAATGGCGCCCATTCCGGCGCCCATGTCGCCGCCCTGGCCGTGGCGGGAGCCGCCTACTGGGTGGCGCGTCGGAATGAGGGCAATGCGCAGCTCGCCCACGGAACCGGCCGGATCGGTGACCTTGCCGCCTTCGCCAACGCCATGCTCCTGGCCCTGGCGGCCCTGGGGTTGGCCGCCGAAAGCGTGTCCCGCTTGCTCGACCCGGAGGTCCCCGAGTACCCGGCCGCCCTCTATGCCTCCGCCGGAGGCCTGGTCCTCAACCTGGCCTGCATGGCCCTTCTCCGTCCGGCCCTGGCCGATCGTCGCGGCGCCTCCGGAGACATCAACCTCTCGGCGGCGCATCTGCATGTCACGGCGGACGCCGTCGTCGCCGCCCTCACCCTGGCGGGGCTGGCGGCGGCCTGGCGCCTGGGCTGGGCCTGGGCGGATCCCGTCATGGCGCTCATCGGGGCCGCCCTGATCGCCCACTTCGCCGGAACCATCCTGAGACGCGCTGGCGCCGCCCTCCTGGACGCCCGCCAGAATCCCGCCCTGGAGGCGGAGATCGCCCGCCGACTGGAGTCCTCCGGCCTTGTCGTCCGGGAGGTCCGGGCCTGGAGAACGGGGCCTGGGAGAAGCGCCGTCTCCATCACGCTGAAGTCGCCGCATTCCGAGGCGCCGGAGGCGATCCGCCGGGCCCTCGAGGACCTTCCAGGCGTCAGCCGCCTCAGTCTGGACCTTCTCTGACCCCCTGCGGGTTGACGGCGCGCCCCGGATCAGGGCTGAAAAACGGAGTATGTCCGAGCCTCGCCTTCGTTTCGTCCTGCCTCCATCGCCGCGGCCCCCCGGGCTGGGGTGGCGCATGATGCAGCCCCTCTGGCGGCTCGCGGACTTGATCTGGCTGGCCCCGTCATCCGTCGTCCGGATGCTGAGAAACCTTCCAGGGTCCCTGCGCCGCCTGCCGGAAGGCGTCATGGACCTGGGCGTCTCAGCTCTCCTGCTGGGTTTCCGGCGGCCAGCGGCGACCCTTTCCGTGGCCCTGCTCGTGACCGCCGGCCCTATCGCTGTCGCCTCCCCTCTGTTCCGGACTCTCGAGCCGGCCAGGCCCGCCGCCGGGGATGTTCCCGCCCCTCCGCCGCCCAGGAGGGACCGCGATCTCGCCTCTCGCCCGGCGCCTCCTCCGCCTCCTGAACTCGTCGCCCGGCTGGCCAGCCTGGACCCCGGCTTCCGCCGGCCGGTGGGGATCGCCGTCATGGACGTCGAGAGCGGCTGGATCGCCGCCTCTCACGGGGACCAGGCCTTTCCCCAGCAAAGCGTCTCCAAGCTCTGGGTGGCGCTGACCGTGATGGACCAGGTCGACTCCGGGCGGTTGTCCCTGGACCAGACCGTGATCCTGACGGACGCCGACCGGAGCGTCTTCAACCAGCCGGTCACCCACCTGATCGAGAACGGGATATTCGAGACCACTCTGCGGGACCTGATCCGCCGCGCCCTGATCCAGTCGGACAATGCGGCCAATGACAAGCTCATGGCCCTGGCCGGCGGGCCGGCGACAGTGCAGGCCTTCCTGACGTCCCGGGGCATGTCCGGTATTCGCCTGGCCGAGGATGAGCGTCGTCTCCAGTCCCGGATCGCCGGTCTGACCTGGAGCCCCGACCTCACCGCCTACGGCGCCTTCGAGGCGGCCCGGGCGCGCCTGGACCCCGAGGCGCGCGCCGCCTCCATCACAGCCTATGTCGAGCGCCCCTACGATGGCGCCACCCCCGCCGGCGTCGTGCGCGCCCTTGCCGCCCTGCACCGTGGCGATCTTCTGTCTCCTGAATCCTCGGACTTCATCCTCCAGACCCTTGGACGGGTGAAGACCGGACCCATGCGGCTTCGCGGGGGCCTGTCGCCGGGCTGGCGCGCCGCCCACAAGACCGGCACGGGCCAGGATTTCCGGGGCGAAACCTTCGGGCTCAACGATGTCGGCCTGGTGACCGCCCCGGATGGCCGGGTCTATGCCGTCGCTGTTCTGGCGCCCCAGGTCCCGAAGGGGTCTCCAGTGCGGCTCAGGGTGTTCCAGAATGTCTCCTCAACCCTGGTCAGCCACTGGCGGATCGAGGTCGCCGCCAGTGGGGCGGGACCGGACTCGGACCGGGCGGACTGAGCCCCACGCGTTGACTCGGACGGGTCGGTCTGTATAAGAGCGCGCTTCCGCCCGCGGGGTTCCCTGCGGGCGCTGCTTTCTTTGCTATTTCTTCGGGACGCCAATCATGTACGCGGTGATCAGAACCGGCGGCAAACAGTACCGGGTCGAACCTGGCGACGTGCTGGTGGTCGAAAAGCTGGGCGGCGAGCCCGGCGCGGACGTGGCCTTCTCGGACGTCCTGATGCTGGGCGACGGCGCCGCGGTCACCGTGGGCGCCCCCACCGTCGAGGGCGCTGCGGTCAACGCCACCCTGATTGAGACCCGCAAGGGCGAGAAGGTCCGGATCTTCAAGAAGATCCGCCGCCAGGGCTACCGCCGCACCCGCGGCCATCGCCAGCCGGAGACCGTGCTGCGCGTGACCTCCATCACGGGCGCGGGCAAGACCGCCGCCTGGGACGGCGTGGTCGACCTGACGCCCAAGGCCCTGCTGGACGCCAAGGCCCGCAACCTGAAGGCCGTGGTCGCCTCGCTGGAAGCTGCGGCGCCCGTCGCCGCGCCGGCCAAGGCCGCCAAGGCCAAGGCGCCCGCCAAGGCCAAGTCCGCTCCGACGGAGGCCGCTGAGGCGGCTCCGGCTGAGAAGCCCGTCGCAAAGAAGGCTGCGCCGAAGAAGGCCGCGGCCAAGAAGACCGACGCCGAGTAAGCGTCGGAACCTAGTTTCAGGAGGCCCCCATGGCTCACAAGAAATCCGGCGGTTCCTCGCGCAACGGGCGCGACTCAGCGGGCCGCCGCCTCGGCGTGAAGAAGTTCGGTGGTGAAGCGGTCCTGGCCGGCAACATCATCGTGCGCCAGCGCGGCACCAAGTTCTTCCCGGGCGACAATGTCGGCATGGGCAAGGACCACACCCTCTTCGCGACCGCCCATGGCGCCGTGAAGTTCATCACCAAGCGTGATGACCGCACCTACGTCTGCGTGGAAAACGCGGCCGGCTGACGCGGACCTTCCCGAAGGTCCGCCTGCCTGGCGGACCGGAGGACCTCCCGAAGCGGGGAGCCCGGACGCCGGGCTCCCCGTTTTCGTTTTCAGGCCCCCGCCAGAGGGGCCGGGAGGTCTCCGAAATGCGCCCCTTCCGCCCGGAACCCGTCATCGAGACGCCCCGCCTGCGCCTGCGTGCGCCCAGGCGCAGTGACGCCGCCCGGATCGCCACCCTCTGCTCGGATTTCGAGGTGGCCCGCACCACGGCGCGCCTTCCGCATCCCTATGCCCTGGCGGACGCCGAGGCCTTCCTGGCTTCCGGCGACGGGCTCGACCCTGCCCGGGAGGCGCGCTTCGCCCTCGAGCATCCGGCGGAAGGCCTGGTCGGCTTCCTGTCCTTCTTCGACGAGCCCGCCCCGGCGACGGAGATCGGCTACTGGCTGGGCCGGCCCTACTGGGGCGCGGGCCTGATGACCGAGGCGGTGACCGCCGCCCTGGCCTGGGCCGCCCGGGACTGGGGCCGGACCTATGTGCGCGCCTGGCGGCTGGACGAGAACCCGGCGTCGGACGCCGTCCTGGTGAAGGCGGGCTTCCTCTACACCGGCGAGCGTCGCCAGACCTTCGTCACTTCCCGCGGCGAGGCCCTGCCCTCGCGCGGCCAGATCTGGCTGGCCTGATTTTGTCGCCGGGACGTGCTAGGGCGAGGCCATGAAGTTCCTGGACCAGTGCAAGATCTACATCCGCTCGGGCAATGGCGGCGGCGGCGCCGTGTCCTTCCGGCGGGAGAAGTACATCGAGTACGGCGGCCCGGACGGCGGCGACGGCGGCCGGGGCGGGGACGTCTGGATCGAGGCGGTGGAGGGGCTGAACACCCTGATCGACTACCGCTACCACCAGCACTTCAAGGCTGGCACCGGCATCCACGGCATGGGCCGCAACCGCCATGGCGCTGCCGGCGATGACGTTGTGCTCAAGGTCCCTGTCGGCACGGAGGTGCTGGAAGAGGATCGCGAGACCCTGATCGTCGACCTCGACCACCCCGGCCAGCGCGTCCTGCTGGCCAAGGGCGGCAATGGCGGCTGGGGCAATGACCGCTTCAAGGGGCCCATCAACCAGGCCCCCTACCACGCCAACGCCGGCCAGGACGGCGAGGAGAAGTGGATCTGGCTGCGGCTGAAGCTGATCGCCGACGTGGGACTGGCCGGCCTGCCCAACGCCGGCAAGTCCACCTTCCTGGCCGCGGCCAGCGCCGCCCGGCCCAAGATCGCCGACTATCCCTTCACCACCCTCGCTCCCAACCTCGGCATCGTGGACCTGTCTCCGGAAGAGCGGTTCGTCATGGCCGACATCCCAGGCCTGATCGAGGGGGCCTCGGAGGGCGCCGGGCTGGGAACCCGGTTCCTCGGCCATGTGGAGCGGACCGCCGTCCTGATCCACCTGGTGGACTGCACCCAGACCGACGTGGCCGAGGCCTGGCGCACGGTCCGGCATGAGCTGGAGGCCTATGGCGCCGGCCTGGCCGACAAGTCCGAGATCCTGGCCCTGTCCAAGGTCGACGCCCTCGATCCCGACACCCTCCAGATGCAGAAGGAGGCGCTGGAAGCCGCCGCCGGACGTCCCGTGGCCCTTGTCTCGGGCGTCTCGGGCGAGGGCGTGAAGGACCTCCTGCGGAAGGCCTGGCGGCAGGTCCTGGCGCGCCGCGCCGAGGCGAAGGCGGCGGGGGAGACCGCGGGAGACTGGCGGCCGTGAGTGGTCTCGCCTCCGCCCGCCGCGTCGTCGTCAAGATCGGCTCGGCCCTCGTCGTCGGCCCCGACGGCGCCCCGGACGGCGCCTGGCTTTCCGACTTCGCCGGCGACCTCGCCCGGCTGAGGGCGCGTGGCCAGCAGGTGCTGGTGGTGTCCTCCGGCGCCGTGGCCCTCGGCCGCCGGCGTCTCGGGCTGAACCGCAAGACCCTGACCCTACCCGAGAAGCAGGCCGCCGCCGCCGCCGGCCAGTCGGCCCTGATGCACGCCTGGGAGGCGGCGTTGGAGCCCCACGGCCTGCCGGTCGCCCAGGTCCTGCTCACCCGCGACGATACCGAGATCCGGCGGCGCTGGCTCAACGCCCGGGCCACCCTGGAGACCCTGCTCGACCTGGGGGTCGTTCCGGTGGTCAACGAGAACGATACGGTGGTCACCGAGGAGATCCGCTACGGCGACAACGACCGGCTGGCGGCCCGCGCAGCCCAGCTGATCGGCGCTGACCTCCTGGTCCTGCTGTCGGATGTCGACGGCCTCTACACGGCGGACCCCCGGTCGGACCCGGCGGCCGCCCACGTCCCCCTCGTCACCGACCTCGACGCCGGGATCGAGGCCATGGCCGGCGGGGCCAACGCCTCGGCGGGGGTCGGCACCGGCGGCATGGCGACCAAGATCATGGCCGCGCGGATCGCCCGACAGGCCGGTTGCGCCACCCTCATCACCCTTGGCGGCCGGGCCTCGCCCCTCGCCGCCGTAGAGGCCGGGGCGCGTGCGACCCTGGTCACCGCCGCCGTCTCCCCGCACGCTGCGCGCAAGTCCTGGATCGGCGGCTCCCTGGCGCCCTCCGGCGTAATCCGGATCGACGCCGGTGCGGCCCGGGCCCTGCGTCGCGGCAAGAGCCTGCTGGCGGCGGGGGTCACGGCGGTCGAGGGCCGGTTCGGCAAGGGCGACGCCGTGGTGGTGCGTGACGACGCGGGTCAGGAAGTGGCCCGGGGCCTCAGCCGCTACGACTCCGACGACGCCGTGCGGATCTGCGGCCTCAGCTCGGCCGCCGTCGAGGCCGAGTTGGGTTTTTCCGAAGGCCCGGTCATCCACGCCGACGACCTGGCGGTCTCGGCCTGATCAGGGAAGGCTGGTGACCTTCCGGGCCGTCAGGTCCGCAAGGCGCGCCGCATCGACGCCCAGCCCCTCCAGGACCTCCCGGGTATGCGCACCGAGGGGCGGACCCGGCCAGCGCACGCCGCCCGGCGTCTCCGAGAGCCGGGGGAAGGCGTTCTGCATCTTCACCTTCCCGAAGACCGGGTGGTCCACCTCGACGATGGACTGGCGGGCGGCGAACTGCGGGTCCTCCAGCATGTCCGGGGCGCGGAAGATGCGGCCGCAGGGCACGCCGTTGGCCTCCAGCAGGGCCAGGAGTTCGGGAAGCGGCCAGTTCCGCGTCCAGGCCGAGACGATGGCGTCCAGCTCGGCCTGGTTCTCGCCCCGGGCGGCGTGGGTGGCGTAGCGCGGGTCGGCGGCCAGGTCCTCGCGGCCCATGGTCGCGGCCAGGCGGGCGAAGACGGCGTCGCCGTTCCCGCCGATCAGCAGGCTCTCGCCGTTGGCGCAGGGATAGACATTGGAGGGGGCGATGCCCGGCAGGACGGAGCCCGAGCGTTCCCGGACATAGCCGGTGAGGTCGTACTCGGTGACCAGGTTCTCCATCACCGACAGGACGCTCTCATAGAGCGCCGCATCGATCATCTGGCCCCTGCCGGTCCGCTCGCGGTGGTGCAGGGCCATCATCACGCCGATCGCGGCGTGCAGGGCGGTCAGGCTGTCACCGATGGAGATTCCCGCCCGGGCCGGTGGACGGTCCGGCTCGCCGGTCACGTAGCGCAGGCCGCCCATGGCCTCGCCGATCAGGCCGTAGCCGGCCCGCTCCGAATAGGGCCCGGTCTGGCCGAAGCCCGACACCCGGGCCATCACCAGCCGGGGATTACGGGCGGCGAGGGCCTCGTAGCCCATGCCCCACTTCTCCATGGCGCCGGGGCGGAAGTTCTCGATCACGACGTCGGCCTGGTCGATCAGGGCCAGGGCCAGCTCACGGCCTTCGGGCTGGCGCAGGTCGAGGGCCACCGAGCGCTTGTTTCGCCCGATGACCGGCCACCAGGGCGACAGGCCCTTGGGCAACGACCGGCCCCACTGGCGCATGGGATCACCCTTGCCCGGGTCCTCGATCTTGACCACGTCGGCGCCGAAGTCGCCCAGCACCTGGCCGCAGAAGGGCCCAGCAATGAGGGTGCCCATCTCCACGACCTTCAGGTCTGACAGGGGTCCCCTCGGGATCTGGTCGGTCATGGCGCGCTCCGGTTCCGCTCGAGCGGACCTAGGCCGCAGGCCGGGAACGGTGTCAATCATGGGCTCCCCCTTTGGCGGCCCCGGGGTTTTCCTTCCCGCCCGACAGGCGTATGCCGCCTTCCATGACCCGTTTCACGCACACGCCGCCGCCTCCGGTCCTGGTCCCTGTCGAGGGCTCCGACGCCCTCTTCCCGGTCCGCCGGGTGCTGTGCGTGGGCCGGAACTACGCCGCCCACCGGCGCGAGATGGGCGGCGATGACCGGGACCCCCCCTTTTTCTTCGCCAAGCCCGCCGACGCCATCGTGCCGCCCGGCGGCCCCGTGCCCTTCCCCTCCGCCACCGCCAACCTGCACCACGAGATCGAATTGGTCGTCGCCCTGAAGTCGGGCGGCGCCGACATTCCCCTGGACCGCACCCTTGAGGCCGTCTTCGGCTACGCGGTGGGCGTCGACCTGACCCGGCGGGACCTGCAGGCCCTGGCCAAGGACAAGGGCCAGCCCTGGGAGGCCTCCAAGGGGTTCGACGCCTCCGGCCCCGTCTCGGCCATCCGGCCCTGGACGGCCGCCCCGCCCCAGGGGGCCATCCGCCTGTCCATCAATGGCGCGGTGCGCCAGGACGCCGTCGTGGCGGACATGATCTGGAACGTCGCCGAGATCATCTCCGAGGCCTCGCGGCTGTGGACCCTGGCGGCCGGCGACCTGATCTTCACGGGGACGCCGGAGGGCGTCGGCCCGCTGCAGCGCGGCGACCGGGTCGAGGGCGAGGTCGAGGGCGTCGGCGCCCTGGCCTTCCGGCTGGACTGACCGCCGTGGCCCTCACCCTCTTCAGCTTCTGGGCGGCGACGGCGCCCTACCGCGTCCGGATCGGCCTGGCCCTGAAGGGGCTGGACTTCGACACCGTCCCGGTGGACCTGCGGGCCGGCGACCAGCACGGCGAGGCCTACCGGGCGCGCAACCCCCAGGGCCTGGCGCCGGCCCTCGAGACCGACGGGGGCGACCTCCTGACCCAGAGCCTCGCCATCCTGGAATGGCTGGAGGAAACCCATCCTTCCCCACCCCTCTTGCCGCCGGACGCCCTCGGGCGCGCCCGCGTCCGGGCCATGGCCGCCATCGTCGCCTGCGACATCCATCCGCTGAACAACCTGAGGGTCCACCAGGCCCTGCAGGGCCTGGGGGTGTCCCGCGGGGACGTCACCACCTGGTCCGCCCGCTGGGTGAGCGATGGGTTCGACGCCCTGGACTCCCTGGTCGCCCGGTACGGGGATGGCTTTGCCTATGGCGCGACGCCGACCCTCGCGGACTGCCTCCTGGTTCCTCAGGTCTACGCCGCCGCGCGATACGACCTCGACATGGCCCGCTGGCCCGCCCTGAAGGCGGCGTCGGACCATGCCGCCGCCCATCCGGCCTTCGAGGCCGCCCATCCACGGAACCAGCCGGGAGCGCCGAAACCCTGAATGCTTGAGGACCTCAAGGCCAATAATCGTCGCTGGGCCGCAGCCAAGCTGTCCGTGGACCCTGGCTTCTTCCAGCGCCTCGCCGGCCAGCAGAGCCCGGAGTACCTCTGGATCGGATGCGCCGACAGTCGGGTGCCGGCCAACGAGATCGTCGGCCTCGATCCCGGCGAGCTCTTCGTGCACCGGAACGTCGCCAACCTCGCGCCGCCCCAGGACGCCAACTACCTGTCGGTGCTGCAGTTCGCCGTGGACGTGCTCAAGGTGCGTCACATCATGGTGGTGGGACACTATGGCTGCGGCGGCGTGGCCGCGGCGGTGGACGGGCGTCGGCGGGGCCTGGTCGACCACTGGCTTCACCCGATCCGGGAAATCTACGCCGAGAACCGGACAGAACTCGAGGCGCTCGGGGATGGCCCGCGCCTGGACCGGCTCTGCGAGCTGAATGTCATCCGCCAGGTGCGGAACGTCGCCTCGGACGTCTTCGTCCAGGACGCCTGGGCGCGCAGGCAGGCGATCAGCGTCCATGGCTGGATCTACGCCATCCACGACGGCCTGCTGACCGACCTGTCCGTGACCGTGTCGGACTCCGGCGGGCTGGAGGCCCTGTAGCCCGGGGTCAGGCCAGCTTGATCTCCCGCAGCCTCTGGTGGAGGAAGGCGTCTGCGGTGATGGGCTCGGGGAAGGCGTCGGGCCGCTCCGCCGTGATGCAGCCGGGCAGGGTCCGGACCTCGAAATCCGGCCGGAAGTGCAGGAAGAAGGGGGTCGAATAGCGCGAGACGCCCCGCCGCTCCGGCGCCGGATTGACCACACGGTGGATGGTCGAAGGCAGGACCCGGTTGCTTAGCCGCTCCAGCATGTCGCCGATATTGCAGACCAGGGAGCCCGCGGGCGGGTTCACGGCCAGCCAGCGCCCGTCGTGGTCCAGGACCTCAAGTCCCGCCTCTTCGGCTCCGAGCAGCAGGGTGATGACGTTGATGTCGCCATGGGCGCCAGCCCGGATGTTGGGGCCGTCCGGCGGCGCCGGGGGATAGTGAAGGAGCCTCAGGATCGAGTTCCCGTCGCGGACAGGATCGTCGAACCAGCGACGCTCCAGGCCGAGGTAAGCGGCCAGCGCCTGGAGCACCCGAAGGCCGAAATCCTCCAGCGCATTGAACAGCCAGGTGATCTCCTCGCGGAAACCCGCGACCTCCTCAGGCCAGACATTCGGCGGCATGACCGGGGCGTAGGCGTGACCCAACGGCAGCTCCCGGCCCATGTGCCAGAACTCCTTGAGGTCGAAGTGCTGGGAGTCCTTGGCGGTCTCCACGCCGAAGGGCGTGTAGCCCCTCTGGCCTCCCACCCCGGTGACATAGCGGCGCTTCACCGCCTCCGGCAGGGCGAAGAAGGCCTGGGAGGCCGCGAGCGCCCGGTCGATCCGCGCCAGGTCCAGGTCGTGGTCGGCGATGACGCAGAATCCATAGCGGACGAAGCTGTCGCCCAGGCGGCGGGAGAAGCCTTCGAAGTCGGCGGACCAGTCATTGAAATCCACCGGCGGCAGGCCGGAAGGGGAGGGGGGCGGGGTCATGACCGCCTCCTACACCGGGGCGGGCCTTCGCGCCAATCCGGAGGCCTCCCAGGGCGCCCGGGGCGTTTTCAAATGCTGCATTGCAGCGTAGGGTGATCCCATGGCGACCAAGATCCAATCTGATGCGACCTCCGCCCTCGCTGGCCTGCTGTTCGACGGCATGACCGTGATGGCCGGGGGCTTCGGCCTTTGCGGCATTCCCGAGAACCTCATCCTGGCCATCCGCGAGTCCGGGGTGAAGGACCTGACGGTGGTCTCGAACAACTGCGGCGTCGATGGCTTCGGCCTCGGCCTGCTGCTTGAGAACGGCCAGATCCGCAAGATGATCAGCTCCTATGTGGGCGAGAACGAGCTGTTCGAGCGGCTCTACATCGAGGGGAGGCTGGAGGTGGAGTTCACGCCGCAGGGCACCCTGGCCGAGCGCATCCGGGCCGGCGGCGCCGGCATCCCGGCCTTCTTCACCCGCACGGGGGTGGGCACGGTGGTGGCCGAGGGCAAGGAGACCCGCGAGTTCGACGGCGAGACCTTCCTCATGGAGCGGGCGCTGAAGGCCGACCTCTCCATCGTCAAGGCCTGGAAGGGCGACGCCGAGGGCAACCTGATCTACCGGAAGACGGCGCGGAACTTCAATCCGATGATGGCGACGGCCGGCCGGGTCTGCGTCGCCGAGGTCGAGTCCCTCGTTCCGACAGGGACCCTCGACAAGGACATGATCCACA
>Ga0315902_10000722_pt1 | contig 55513 bp, 46 predicted proteins | sample LakEriMetagenome_9_FD_203523 | JGI IMG/M metagenome (GOLD analysis project Ga0315902, IMG submission 203523) | Freshwater fungal communities from buoy surface, Lake Erie, Ohio, United States - Buoy 12 MA117 | ecosystem: Environmental > Aquatic > Freshwater > Lake > Lake biofilm | place: USA... | reverse complement strand
GTTTAAAAGTATTTCATTACCTACGGTTTCAGTAGCACACCAATATCTTTTTCTGCATCCGGATTTTAAGTTCCCCGCTGTCCTTGCACCTTCCGATCGCCGCATGCTGCAGCTCTATACCCGATTAACCGCTTTCGGAAGTAATAAAATGCTGGCATTATCCATGTACCCACTTCCGGAAGATACCTCGTATTCCATTGTAGTGTCTCCGCCTCTTATACGTAAAGAAGTGCTCGAGGTCGAACCCTATCAGGGAACGCACCTGCTTGTATATCTTGTAAATGCCGGTTACATGGAGAATATCATTCAATGGCACCATCGGAATCCGGCAACTACACTGCATTGTTTTACAGACAGTAAAAAAGTAAAAGACAAATGGGAATACAGTGAAACACTCACCTTCCACGCGCTGGATGATTTGAAATTTCTGCGCTTTATGGCCAACTCAGCTGGTGTTGTTACAACGGCTGGTTTCGAAAGTGTTTGTGAGGCTTTCTTCCTGGAAAAACCTATTTTAATGATTCCTGTTGAAGGTCATTCCGAACAACGGTGCAACGCCCTCGATGCAGAAAAATGCGGTGCTGGTATCGCGTCTGAAATCTTTGACCTTTCTCTGATTTTAAACCACCTGCACGTTCATCCTGAAGCCTCTGCAACTTTCAAAAGCTGGATCGAACGCTTTCCGGATCTGTTTATTAAAACTATTGAATCTGTTTTACCGGATTGTTCTGTTCAAAAACAGAAAGCAGTAAATGAAAAAGAGAACAGTACTATTTTTGCTTCAGAGAATTATTCAATTGAATAACTCATCCCGCCTCCTTTCTCATCTTTGATCTGTATACCCATTACTGCAAGGCGCTTGCGGATTTCATCACTGGTAACAAAATCTTTTTTCTCTTTGGCCGCTTTTCGAAGATCCAGCAGTAATTCCATCACACCTTTCAGCTGTTCATTATCCGCTTCTGTTTCGCCCTTCAATCCAAAAATCGTTTCTAGATATAATTTCATCTGCGCCTGCAACAACTGCTTGGTGGCTAAGGACAGCGATTCGGAAGAAAGATGCTGATCTTTCATTCCGTTGATTACCGGCACCAGCTCAAACATCGCTGCCAGTACTTTGGCAGTATTGAGATCATCATTCATACTCTCCTCCATCTCCCGAATCAATTGCAGAACCCGCATTTCCAGTTCTGAATCTTCCGGATGCTCTTTGCCTTGCAGATTTTGCTTTTGAAACCATTCGTGCGCGTCCCATAAACGACGGAATCCTTTTTCTGCACCTTGTAAAGCTTCATTGCTGAAATCAAGGGTACTTCTGTATTGTGTTTGTAAAATAAAAAAGCGAACTGTCATAGGAGAATACGCTTTTTCCAATATCGGATGTGTTCCGCTGAACAATTCAGTGAGCTTAATCACATTGTTATAGCTTTTCCCCATCTTACGTCCATTGATGGTAATCATATTGTTGTGTACCCAATAACGGACCGGAGCTTTGTGATTGCAGATTGTACTCTGGGCAATTTCACTTTCATGGTGGGGAAACTGCAGATCCATTCCGCCTCCGTGAATATCAAACTGAGCTCCCAGATATTTGGTTGCCATCGCCGAGCATTCAATATGCCATCCGGGATATCCAACACCCCAGGGGCTTTTCCAACGCATGATATGTTCGGGTGCCGCCTGTTTCCACAAAGCAAAATCAGCCTTGTTGCGTTTTTCATCCTGACCCTCCAGTTCCCGGGTTGTTTCGAGCAACTCATCAATCACCCTGCCGCTTAACTTTCCGTAATCGTGCGCAACTGCATATTTTTTAACATCAAAATAGACAGAGCCGTTTACAACATATCCGTATCCCGCCTCAATGATCTGTTCAATCATGCCGATTTGTTCTACAATATGACCGGTTGCCGTTGGCTCGATTGAAGGTGGTAAGGTATTGAAGCGGTCCATCGCCCAATGAAAAAGATTGGTATACTTCTGTACAAGTTCCATCGGTTCGAGTTGCTCCAATACTGCCTTGCTGGAAATTTTATCTTCCGCTTCGCGGCCTTCTTCTTCAAAATGACCGGCATCTGTAATGTTGCGGACGTACCGAACCTTATATCCAAGGTACAGCAGATATCGGTATAAGACATCAAAGGTTACATACGGCCTTGCATGACCGAGATGGCTTTCTCCGCTGACCGTCGGACCACAAACATAAAGCCCTACGTGGCCCGGTATCAGAGATTCGAAAACTTCTTTGTTCCGTGTCAGCGAATTATACAGTTTTAGTTTCGACATTTTGTTGAAATGAAAAATGAATGCGTAAAAGTATTTCTGTGATCAACAAAGATAATGGTTAGCGGATAGCCGAAGCTTCAAAGACCGCCGTAACGGGCTTGTGATCGCTTAAAGTAATCTGTCCGGTTTGAAAGGATTTAATTTGAAAAGAAGGATGGTAGAAAATATAATCTACCCGAAGGGTCGGCGCCAGATAACGGAACGTACGGCCGATTCCGTATCCTTTATCTGAAAACGCATCTCTCAATTCCGAACGAATGGTTTGATAAGCATATGAATTCGGCACATCGTTGAAGTCGCCGCATAAAATCACAGGGTAAGGGCTCCTGCGCAATTCATCTTTTACAGCCAGCACCTGTATCGCTCTCTGAAAATTAGCGTCTTTCATTTTCATTAAAATCGTTCTGCCTCCATTTGATACGCTGTCAACATTCTGCTGATCGATGTTTTCAATAAAGGCATAGTCTTTCTTAACAAAATGCAAGCTTTGTAAATGAATATTAAAAACGCGCACCGTGTCCATGCCGATTTGAAGATCGACCCAGATAAACGTATGATTGTATTCCGGAACGGGCTGTGTTTTTTTGGCACGAAGAATCGGATAGTTGGAAAAAATGGCAAGGCAGAAGGGATGGTATTTTAATTTTGATTGAGGCCCTCGATGGGCATATACACCAAACGCGCTGTCGTTGCCCGTATATACATATTTAAACCCTAGTTTCTTTTTCAGCTTATTTAAAGAGAGCGAATCGTTTTCATCTAATGAAAAAACAAGTTCCTGAGCGCAAAATATATCGGAATGCAGGTCTTTGATATACGACAACATCGTTGTATTCAGCCGGTTTTTCTCCGTAAAAAATCCGAATGTGTGCACATTCCAGCCGGTAATCTGTATCGAACCAGAAGGTGGTTCTGTATTTGAATTCCAAATATGAAAACCAAAAAGTGCTGTAACCGGTTTGGCACAGGCAAGTATTGACAGAAGCGGGATAAGGATCCATTTTCTGCGTACAAAAAACCAAAAAACGAAAAAGAAAATCTGCAGTACAATAAAAAAAGGGAGCAGCAGGGGCAGGAGATTCAGCATCCAGTAATCAGAAGGATCGGCGCTCGGAATCAGATAGATCAGCAGCATGAGTGCCGATATTACAGCATTCAGGATCACCGCAATTCCTTTAAAGGTTGTAGCTGCCCGCTTCCACATACTATTCGTTATTGGAATCTCCGGCTCTGTTTAAAAAATCTTTTTCTTCCTTACTTAAGGAATCAAATCCGGTTCTGTTGATTTTATCCAGCAATGCATCGATTCGTTTCTCCGTGCGTTCGGTAATTTTTTTATAGGGAGCAGTATTGCCCGACTGATAAAATACCGTTTCACGTAGCGAACGATTCCGCTCTTGTTTGCGTTTGAAGGTAAACAGACGAATTAAAAAATAATAGACCCGATGCATCCAGGCACCGGGTTCCATTCCTTTTTGAATTCCTTTTATATAAATAAAACCGATCAGCGCACCTGCGAGATGCGCAAGGTGATAGGGAAATGCTGTGGTTGCCAGGCCGGCAAAATCTATCAACACATAGAGAAGTGTAAGTACCCAGAGCGGAATCCCGCCGTTGATCATTGGAAAAATCCGGTAGCCGGGAGCGATGGTGGTAACGCCGAGTGCTATTGCCATGATTCCGGCGCCTGGTCCACTGTAAAATAAAAAATCGGCCTGTGGTGCAAAGCGGGGTATTAGGTGAACGCTGCCTATAAAGAAGAATGTACCGGCAAGACCTCCGTACAAAAACAACGGAACAAGCTGTTTGTTTCCGGTAAGATCTTGTAAAAGATATCCGAACGACCACAGAAATAAAAGATTACCGATCAGCTGCCATATCGATTGTTGTACAAAAAGATGGGTGAACAATGTCCAGGGTTGCCGGAGCCATTCAGCAAAGGAAGCCGGTAAAAGAATTTTATTGTAAAAGGTGCTTATAAATAATTCCTGCGTCTGATTTCCCAGCAAATAAACCATCTGAATGAAATGAACCAGTGCAAAAAAAGAAATTTGCAGCACCATCAGAATCATCAGCGGGTTGCCATCAGAAAGAAAACGAACAGGTTGATTACGAGCCATAAGAATTTTTGCTTCAGCAGATTTGCTAATAAAACGTTTGTCGGTTCTTTTTGTTCCAGTAATAGACCAGTATAAATCCGATCAGCGCACCTCCGAGATGTGCGAAATGCGCCACATTCCCGCCGCTGTTCCGGATACCCATCCAGAGTTCCGCCCCGGCATAGAGGATTACAAACCATTTGGCTTTGATCGGAAAGAAGAAGTATACATAAATAAGTGTATTGGGAAATAAATAGCCGAATGCGGCAAGCGCTCCGAATACCGCTCCGGAAGCACCAACGGTTGGAATATTCAGACTTAACTGCTGGTACTGAAGAACCAGATCCTTAGCCTGCTCGCGGAATACGGCATTTGAAGGCATCTGCTTCCAGCTTTCCTGTAAGATGTGGATGTCCTGTATACTAAAAAAACGTTCAATTGCCGGCTGTTCCTGAATAAATACATGAAGCTGATCCGGAGTGGGGTGAGCGAGGAAGAACGATGCCTCTTCCTGCAAAAGATGAAACTCGAATGAAAACGTTGCCTGATGCAGCGCTGCAGCACCCAGTCCGCATAAAAAATAAAAAATGAGAAATCGTTTCGCGCCCCATACATTCTCGAGCATATTGCCGAACATCCAAAGTGCAAACATGTTGAAAAAGAAATGACCGAAGCCTCCATGCATGAAGAGGTGGGTAATCAGCTGATGTGGTTTGAAATAAACAGACTGTACATTATGCAGGGCAAAGAATTCTGTTATCCACTGCTCGTATCCCCACATGTCGGCGGTTTGCTGCGCCAGCAATACCAGTCCATTAATAATAATCAGGTTTTTAATGACCGGTGGCAGTACTTCAAACCTTCCGGGTCTTAGTTGCTGGTAGCTCAAGGTTAATTGATTTCAGTAAGAACACGAATTTCGGAATCATACGGCATTTATCCTATGTTTTATTCTTTTAAGATCGCAGGCAAAGCATTGCAATATTTTCAATATGGTGTGTATGCGGAAACAAATCCACCGGCTGCAACTGCTCTACTGAATATTTTTCATCGAGCAATTGTAAATCCCGTGCTTGTGTAGCCGGGTTGCAGCTTACATAAACCATACGGGGCGCTTCCATCTCCAGAAGCTTCTGTATGAGTTTGGGGTGCATACCGGCCCGCGGCGGATCGGTGATTACCACGTCAGGTTTGCCTTGTGCCCTAAAAAAATCATCCGTGCAAACGGCTGCAACATCGCCTGCAAAAAAAGAAACGTTTTGCAAATCGTTCATCTGTGCATTTTCCCGCGCATCGCAGATTGCTTCTTCAATAACTTCCACTCCAATGACTTTCTTAGCCTGCCGGCTACAAAAAATTCCAATGCTTCCTGTACCGCAATACAAATCGTATAATACCTCCTTGCCGGTAAGGCCCGCAAAATGGCGGGTTGCTTCGTAAAGCTTTTCTGCCTGCCGAGTATTTGTCTGGAAAAAAGATTTCGGCCCAATTTTATATATAAAAGGTCCCAGTTTTTCTCTGATGTACCCGCTGCCATAATACACAACCGGGTCTAAATCATGAATGCTATCATTCCATTTCGGATTGATTGTGTATACAATCGTTGTTACCATTGGAAAAGCTTCGCGAAGGGCTTCGAATAACAGTACGCGGTCGTCGGGTTGATCTTGTCCGAAGGTTATATGTACCATCGTTTCCCCCAGGGAGGTTGTGCGAATGATCAGGGTTCGAAGCCAACCCTGATGAGCACGTATATCATAAAAAGAAAAACCCTGCTTCTTTGAAAAAGTGCCGATGAATTGCCGAATTGCATTGCTGGGCTCGGGCTGAAGGTAACAGGTTTGAATGTCAATCACTTTATCAAAGAGTTTCGGAACGTGAAACCCCAGTGCGGGTTCCGGATGGAGCGCAGATTCAGCCACCTGTTTTGTAAATTCTTCTTTTGTGAGATAGCGCTTGTTGCTGAAGGTGAATTCCAGTTTATTGCGGTAATGCCGGGTTTCCTGAGCCCCGATTATGGGATTGATTTCCGGAAGCTGAAGTTTGCCAATCCGGCGAAGTTGCTGTTCTACTTCCCGCTGCTTGTATTTCAACTGATCTTCATAAGGAAGCATCTGCCACTTGCAACCGCCACAGACTCCAAAATGAGCACAAAAGGGCGTCTCTCTTCGGGAAGCATAGCTGTGAAACTGATGCACAACACCTTCTGCCCAGTCTTTTTTACTTTTCATAACCCGGATATCTGCAACATCACCGGGTACGGCGCCTTCCACAAAGATTACCTTCCCGTCAACACGCGCGATGGATTTACCCTCTGCAGCATAATCCTGAATCAATACCTCCGGCAGGATCCGGATTTTCTTTGGTTTTCTCACCGGGCAAAGGTACTCGGGAGGGCTTTAATACCGAAGTCTTCATCAAGAATCTGACCATTGTGTGCTTTAAAATTTCATTAACGCCAATTAGGGCTTTTTGAATAATTTTGACTCCTTATTTATGCTGAAAAGAATTCTTGTTAGCTGTTTCTTTCTGAGTTTGTTTTTCTTTTCCCATGCACAGGGATACCGTATCAAGGCCCAATTCAAAAACGGCAAGGGATATCTGTACCTTGGGCATTATTTCGGGGAACAAAAATACCTGCAGGATTCCGCGTTGATGGATGCAAAGGGCACTGCTGTTTTTGAAGGAAAAAAAGCCTTGCCTGGCGGTCTTTATATTCTCATCGATCCTGAAAAATCACGCTTTTTTGATCTGGTCATCGATAAAAACCAGGAATTCTCAGTCGCCATCGACACCGGCTTCGTTCCAATAAAAATTTCCGGCTCTCCCGAAAACGATCAGCTGGATTTTTATAAGCAGGCATCCGGCAGGATATTCAAAGATTTCGGTGGCATGCAAAAAGAGCTTAGCTCCGCGACAAATAAAAAAGATAGCGCGGCCGCTGAAACGAAAATAAAAGGAGTATATGAATCCGCGCAGGCCTGGCGCGACAGCTTCATTGTGGCCAATCCGGAAAGTTTTCTTTCTATAATGTTTCGGCTGATGCGCGAACCGAATCCTAAGATTGCCGGCACTACCAAAGAAGATACTCTGCGTGCGTATTATCAATTCAAAGAAGAATACTGGAAAGATATTTCCTTCTCGGATATTCGCCTGCTGCGTACGCCCGTTTTTGAGCCCAGATTGATGAAATACCTCGAACAGGTTGTTGCCAGACATCCCGACAGCCTGAAAAAAGAGCTGGATCGTTTTATTCTTTACAGCCGTACAGACACCACCATGTTTAAATATTTTATCAGCCGGTTTACCAATGAATATATGGCTTCGAAGTACATGGGACTGGATGTTGTTTTTCTGCATCTGTTTGAAAAATATTACCTCACCGGTCAGGTTACCTGGCTGAGTGCCAAAGACAGCACCCTGATCTATACCCGCGCATACAACATCATGGGTAATATACTCGGAGAACCGGCAGCAGAACTGAACATGCTGGATACAAGCGATCGCTTAAAAACGCTTTATTCAATTCAAAGCCCCTACACTTTAGTTGTTTTCTGGGATCCCGACTGCGGACACTGCCGCGAACAGGTTCCTCTGATTGACAGCCTTTACAATGCAGAATGGAAATCCTCCGGCATGAAACTCGTAGGAGTATTGGTGGATACCATTCGAACGGATAAAAGTAAGTGGCCGGCAGTAAAACAAAACTGGACAAAATATATCCGGGAACACCATTTGAACGACTGGATTCATTTATATCAGCCTTTTGACATGCGCGAAGATGAAAGGAAGCGAAATATCCCTAATTTCAGGCAGAATTACGATGTCTATCAAACACCAACCATCTATTTGCTCGATAAAGACAAAAGAATTGTAGCCAAGAAAATAAGCCCGGAACAAATCCATGATTTTTTGGAAACTCAAAAAAACGAAAACCATAACCACCAACATTAATACTGCAATTATGCGCTTTTTTCTTTTATGCGGACTTTCCCTGCTTGTAAACGTCCTTCAGGCACAAACCCTCTTCACGTTCGGATCCAATAAGGTTACTTCCGAAGAATTCAGCCGGGCATTCCGTAAAAACAATACCGGAAACAAAGACGAAAAAGCCCTGCGTGAATACCTGGACCTATATACCCGATTTAAATTAAAAGTACAGGCGGCCAAAGACCTACGGATGGATACCCTCTCCAACCTAAAGAACGATATTGCCGGCTTCCGCGCACAGATTTCGGAACAATACCTTGAAAAAAACACCTATACAAAACAAATGATTCAGGAAGCCTATCAGCGAGGCTTAACCGAAGTGGAAGCTGCACACATCTTCGTTGCTTATGAAGGCGACAGCGTTGCAGCAAAAAATAAAATTGACGCTGCTTATCAGGAGCTGAAAAAAGGTACTGATTTCGGAACTACCAGCAGAAATTATTCGACCGATCCGTACGTAAAAGCAACCGATGGATATCTGGATTTTATTTCTGTTTTCTCACTGCCCTACGAGCTGGAAACTATTGTCTATACGCTTCAGCCAGGATCCTATTCAACGCCGGTAGCCGGAAAAAAAGGCTGGCATATTTTTAAAACTATCAGTACCCGAAAAAATTCTGGAGAGTTGCTCGCATCACAGATATTGTTTGCGATTCCTGAAAATGCTTCACAGGAAGAAAAATCAGCGATACAGGCAACGGCAGACAGTGTGTACGGTTTGTTGGTAAAAGGAATGAATTTTGAAGAGGCCGCAGAAAAATTCAGCAATGATAAATATACGTTCCAGAACGGAGGCTCTCTTCAGGAATTTCATTACACCGACTGTGATCCGATTTTTGCGCGTGCTGCATTCGGATTGAAAAAAGACGGAGAAATAACCAAACCCTTCAAAACCAATAATGGCTGGCATATCCTGAAAAGGATTTCATTAAAAGAAAATAAAAAAGACCTGAGTGATCCGGAAACGCAGCAGGCATGGGGAGATAAAGTGAACGGAAACTCCCGCATTCAGCTCGTGAATCAAAGATATCAGGAACAAATTCGAAAACTTAGCGGATATAACGCGCTTCCTTATAACAAAGAGGAATTGTGGACGCTCTCCGATTCCCTGCTCGAAACTGATCAGTATACGAAGATGTACAAGGATCATAAATCGAAAAAAATCTTTCAGTTACAGGATAAAAGCGTAAGCGCTTCTGACTGGTTTCAGTTTCTGAAAAACAAACAAAGTGAATCGAACGGAAGAGCGCTGAATGGCTATGATGAGTTGATGAAGGAATTTACAAATACAACTATCGAGCAGTACCATAAAGACAAACTTGAAAAAACCAATCCGGAATTCCGGCTGCAAATGCAGGAGTTTACCGAAGGAAGTTTGCTGTTTGAAGTCATGGAAAAAACCATCTGGAGCAAAGCTCCGGTAGACAGTGCGGGATTGTTGAAACATTACGAAGACAATCGCTCCAAATACCTGTGGGGCGCTAGCGCCGATGCCATTATTTTCAACTGCTCTGATTCAGCTACTGCCAACAAGGCCTATAAACTCATGCAGGGAAACAGCCAGTCCTGGCAAACTTATATTGAACAATTGGGTGGTTATGCCCTGGCAGACAGTTCCAGGTTTGAATTAACCCAGCTTCCTGTAAGCGGTAAAGAACTCGTAATAAAACCGGGCATGCTTACTTCTATCGAAAGCAACTCAAATGACGGCTCCGCATCTTTCTGCTATATCATCCGGTTGTATCCGGATAAAGAGCAACGGGATTTCAATGCTGCAAAAGGCCTGGTGATTAATGATTATCAGCAGGTGCTGGAAGAAAAATGGATTGCTTCTCTGAAAAAGAAATATCCGGTTGTTGTAAATGAAGTTGAACTGAAAAAACTGATCAGCACTGCCGGAAAATAAACTTCCGGATTGGATCAGAAAACTTCTTTCACCACATTGTAAATTACTTTGGGACTTCCGAGTGTATAATAATGGAGTACCGGTACTCCGAACGCCTTCAGCTCCCTGGATTGCTGAATCAGCCAATCAGTACCGATTTTTTTACAGTCCTCATCGGTTTTAGCACGCATCATTTCATTGCTTAATTCAGTTGGAATGTCTATATGAAATGTACGGGGAATAACCGATAATTGTTTTTTAGATGTGAGCGGTTTGAGTCCCGGAATAATCGGCACTTCGATTCCTATCTCGCGGCATTTTTTCTCGAATGCAAAAAACTTCTGGTTATCGAAAAACATCTGCGTCATGATATATTCCGCTCCGGCATCTACCTTCTCCTTTAAACGCTGCATTTCGATCTCCAGATTCGGACATTCAAAATGTTTTTCCGGATATCCGGCAACCCCTGCACAGAAATCGGTCCGAAATCCATCGCGGATATCTTCTTCCAAATAAACCCCGTGATTCAGATTGATCGTTTGACGCAGCAGATCAATGGCATACTTATGACCATCGGCATGCGGCTCGAAAAAGGTTTCATTTTTTGCGGCATCTCCGCGAAGCACCAGTACATTCTGAACCCCGATGAAGTTCAGATCAATCAGTGCATCTTCCGTTTCACGTTTGGAAAATCCTCCGCAGATCAGATGTGGGACTGCATCGATATTATAATGATTTTGAATGGCTGCGCAGATACCAACCGTACCGGGGCGTTTGCGAACTTCAACTTTTTCAAACGTGCCGTCAGCTTTCTTTTTAAAAACATGCTCCGCACGGTGGTACGTAACATTGATAAAGGAAGGTTTGAACTCCATTAAAGGATCCAAATGATCGAAAATGGAATTGATCGTTTTCCCCTTTAAAGGAGGCAGGATTTCAAAAGAAACAAGCGTATTACTCGCCTGACGTATGTGATCGGTAACCTTCATTGTTTGACAAATTCCTGCAAACATAAAGCAGCGGGACCGCTTCTTCAAACATTGTTTCACGAAGGACGGATTACTTAAACAGAACCGATAGCCCTTTTCCATAAGGATTCGGTAGATTTGCCAGAAATTTCAGACGTTTTGTCGCTCTCTATTCATACTAAGAACCTGGTTAAGCGTTACCGAAGCCGCACCGTTGCCAATGAGGTAAGCATCGATCTGCATCAGGGAGAAATCGTTGGGTTACTAGGTCCGAACGGAGCCGGAAAAACCACGACTTTTTATATGGTAGTCGGGTTTGTAAAGCCCGATGAAGGGGAAGTTTACCTCAACGAAGAAAATATCACGCGCATGCCCATGTATAAAAGGGCCCAGAAAGGGATTGGCTACCTCCCGCAGGAAGCAAGTGTTTTCAGGAAGTTGAGTGTGGAAGACAATATTTCCGCCGTTCTGGAAATGACGAACCTAAGCCGCAGTCAGCAAAAAGAAAAACTGGAAGAATTGATCCACGAATTTGGACTACAGGCGGTAAGAAAAAACAAGGGGGATTCGCTCAGCGGCGGAGAAAGAAGAAGAACGGAGATCGCCCGTGCCTTGGCGGTAGATCCGAAATTCATCTTACTCGATGAGCCTTTTGCAGGTGTCGATCCGATTGCGGTGGAAGATATACAATCGGTTGTAGCCCGGCTGAAACATAAAAATATCGGTATCCTTATAACCGATCACAACGTTACTGAAACCCTCTCCATTTGCGACCGGGCTTATCTGCTGATCGACGGAAAAATATTCAAACACGGAAGTGCTGAGGAGCTGGCAGTTGATGAACAAGTTCGCAGGCTGTATCTGGGCCGGAATTTTGAACTCAAACGTAAAGACTACCTGTACGAAGAAGCTCAGCGAGAAAACCTGAATCGATAACCCGATTTGCATTGATTAGCTGCAATAAGTTTTCTATCTTAACACCTTAAATACATTATAAAATATTTGATCGCTTAAATCATTGTTCTAAAAAACAATATTTTAATTGATTGAATTAATGATCTATAAAAATGAAATTGCTAAGTCCTGCCATATCCCGTCTTGCACGTATGCGCATGTGGCGTATCGATGGCTGGATGCTGCATCCGGAAGCGGCCCAACGGGAAGTATTGCAGGATCTGGTAACGACTGCTCAGTATACACAGTTCGGACATCATTATCATTTCGAAAAATTATTTTCCGTCAGTGAATTCAAAGCAACTGTTCCGGTTCATGAATACGAAGACCTCAAGCCCTACATCGAACAAATGCTTGCAGGAGAAGAGAATGTATTGTGGCCCACGCCTATCAGCTGGTTTGCCAAAAGCAGCGGAACAACAAGTGATAAAAGCAAATTTATTCCTGTCAGTGAAGAAAGCCTAAAAGAAGGTCACTACAAAGCAGCCAAAGATGTGCTAACCCTGTATTATCAGAATTTTCCATCCTCGAATTTGCTTACAGGGAAAGGCTTGGTTATCGGTGGGAGTCACCGGGTTAGTCAGCTCAACGATGAAATTCACTTCGGAGACCTGAGTGCTGTGCTCATGCAGAACGCTCCCTTCTGGAGCACCTGGATTCGAACACCCGATCTGGAAATTGCACTAATGGATGAATGGGAAGCAAAAATCGAACGCCTTGCCAATGCAACTATACCGGAAAATATTACATCCATTTCCGGTGTTCCTACCTGGACCATCGTACTCTTTCGCCGGATTCTGGAAAAAACCGGGAAAGGCTCCATATCAGAAGTGTGGCCGGATCTCGAATTATACCTGCATGGAGGTGTTTCCTTTATACCCTACCGAGAGCAGATGGAGCTGCTGATCGGGAAATCTATCAACTATCTTGAAATGTACAATGCCAGTGAAGGGTTTTTTGCAGCACAAGACCAGCCGGGCGCAGAAGGTATGCTGCTCTTTACCGATCACGGTATTTTTTATGAATTCATGCCGGTGGAAGAATACGGTTCTAAGTTTCCGAAAACTGTAGGGCTTTCTCAGGTTGAGTTAAATCGCCAATACGCCCCCGTTATAACTACCAACGGCGGGCTATGGAGGTATATTGTGGGCGATACAATTCAGTTCACTTCTTTAAACCCATTCCGGATACAGGTAAGCGGACGACTGAAGCACTTCATCAATGCTTTTGGCGAAGAGGTGATTGTAGATAATGCCGACCGCGCATTGAAACAAGCCTGTGAACAAACAGGAGCAGCAGTGAAAGAATATACAGCCGGTCCCGTTTTTTTCAGCAACAACGAGAACGGTGCGCATGAATGGCTCATCGAGTTTGAAAAACATCCCGCACGTCTGGATCAGTTTGTTTATGAGCTGGATAATGCCCTCAAGCAATTCAACAGCGACTACGAAGCCAAGCGTCATAAAGATATTGCTTTACGATTGCCGGTTATTCGCGTGGTTATCCCGGGTGGATTTCACCAGTGGTTAATGCAAAAAGGTAAACTTGGCGGACAACATAAAGTACCACGGCTGAGTAATGACCGAAAAATAATCAATGAGATGCATTCAATGAACCTGATCGCACCCGTACTCTGATTCTGTTTGTTCCGTTTACCTTTGCAACTGCAATGGGACAAAAAAAGCTACTTCGTTTTGCTGAATTAGAGACCTTCAAACATGTGCTCCAGTATCCTGAAAATATGCCCGGTCAGTGGCAGGTTTTTTTTCAGAATCAATTGCCTATTACACTGGAGCTGGCTTGCGGCAAAGGAGAATATGCTGTAGGTATGGCACACCTTTATCCGCAGCGAAATTTTATTGGTGTAGATCAGAAAGGAAACCGACTGTGGGTAGGTGCGAAAAAGGTGTTAGAAGAAAATCTGTCCAATGTCGCTTTTCTGAGAACGCAGATCGACCGTATCGCTGCTTATTTCAAAAAAGATGAAGTAGAAGAAATCTGGATCACCTTTCCGGATCCGCAATTACGAGCATCCAAACATAAAAAAAGGCTTACCCATCCGAAGTTTCTCAGGTTCTATCAGTCATTCCTGAAAGAGGGTGGTTGCATTCATCTCAAAACAGACTCTCCGGTTCTTTATCAGTTTACCCGAAAAGTGATCGAACTCTTTCAGCTTCCTCTATATCATCAAACAGAAAACCTTTACCTGGAACCCAATTCAAAACCGGAGTTGCAGATTCAAACACATTATGAAAAATTAGATATTGCAGGCAGTAACCGCATCCATTATCTCTGCTTTTCCCTGCATCCCGGAATAGGACAAGAGGTTTTTGATGCCGCGCTGAAAGATTGGGTGTTTGAGCAGGAAAAAAAAGCAGCGGATACCTATTAAACAAATACTCTGCTAACTGAATTTACAGCCGATCTTCAATGAACATGAAAAAGCTTACCGAGGGCACGGATTATTATTACGATACGAATGGGAATATTGTACTTACTGAACAATACCACCTGGATAAAGGATATTGCTGCGGCCATGGATGCCGGCATTGTCCCTACGATTACGAAGCTGTTCCCGATCCGCGCCGTAACTTGCTATTGAAAGAGCGTAAACATGCAGAAAAAGAAGCAAAAGAAAATCACAGCAGCATCCCTTCCAGACAGAAATAAACAATCCTTTCTTTTTTTTGAAGACGTGTATTCTATTGTACGGCTCGTCCCGAAAGGACGCGTTACCACCTATGGAGCCATTGCTGCTTATTTAGGATCAAAGCTTTCTGCAAGAATGGTTGGATGGGCAATGAATGCATCCCACAATGCCATTCCTCCCGTTCCGGCACAGCGGGTTGTGAACCGAAACGGAATGCTTACAGGCAAACATCATTTTGAAACGCCCACTACAATGGAGATACTGCTTCGTAAAGAAGGTGTTCAGATAAAAGACGATGCTGTTGTAGATTTTGCAGAACGATTTTGGGACCCAATGCAAGAAATGGAACAGCTGCTTTAATCCGCACTGCGTACAATTTTATAAGAGACCCGGCCTTTGTTACTATAAATCGTTACGAATAACACGCCTTGTGGAAACTTCGTTGCATCTATCCATTCATTCAATACCTGTCCGCGAACCTTTACTTTTTTATTGAATAGCTGTTTCCCTTCTGAAGTATGTACCAGAATTTCATAATCTCCGTCGGATATATCAGCAGCATAAACTAATAAACAATTCTGAACGGGATTGGGAGATAAAGATATGTTCGCCTGCAAAGGTTGTATTTGTCTCAATCCGGTTGCCAATGAATTCTCAAGCCGATAGATGAAGAAGTCTTCCTGGTTTCCGGAAACACCATATCCCGATATTAAAATTTTCCCGTTCGATTGCAATGCCATTCCGGTTGCAAAATCTTTTCCGTCTCCATAGGATGAAATAACAGAAACACCATTGGTTCCAAAAGTAGCATCGGGTACTCCTGCAGCATTCCACCGGGCTACTACTAGTTTAGAATCAGAAAAAAAGGATTTCGTTGCCACAACGAGGATTTTCTGATCCGATTGTACAATCAAAGAAGACGGAATATAAAAAGTACTTGCTTCCGCAGGAGCGGTTACCTTTCCATCTCCGTCAAAACTCAGATCTCTGGAGCCATTGGATAAATACCGAACAAGTCCGACGGCATATCCAGTGGGTGCCTGATAAATTTCAGCTGCAACGATTATTTTACCATCCGGTTGGATGGTTACTGCATAGCCAATATCATCTCCTCCAAAAAAATCAGTCGACACCAGATTACCGGCATTGAAACTCATATCAATCAATCCGTTGGACAAGTATCGTCTTACCGCAACATTATTACCCGAAAACTCCTCTTTTGCACCAACAACAACAATCTTATCATCTGCCTGTACCGCAATTCGCTGCATAAATCCTGCATTCGGATCATCCTGAATATTGAAATCCAGTTCTGTTTTTCCTCCGGTACCAAATGTTGTATCCAAAACACCATTTGCAGTGAACCGCATGAGATAATGCTGAGCCTGGAAGAAACCCTGACTCGAGGCAAGTACAATGATCTTACCATTGCTTTGCAGAACAATACTATAAGCCTGATCAAAACCTCCGGGGTTGCTAAGCGGCTGCACCACTCTGCCATTTGTGCCAAATGAAGAATCAATCTTTCCGTCACTGAAAAAACGACAAAGAAGCAAATTGGCTCCTTCAAGTAAATCATAGTAGGTTCCTGCAGCAAGTATCTTTCCGTCGGGTTGTTGAACCATCGAATAAATAATCGTGGAAAATGATCCATGCAGATTCACTCTCCCGTTCTGCCCAAACCCCAGATCGGTTCCGCCGTCTGCTGTAAAGCGATACAGAAAACCGCTGTTCTCAAGTCCTTTATTATAATTCCCTGCTACCAGCGGCTTATCTCCGGCAGTTATTATAATAGCTGTTGCACGATCATCTCCTGATGCGTTTCCCATGGGAATAACGGCTGTGCCGTCTCCGTCAAAAGTGGGTTCAGGTAATCCTCCCGGTTGTATATTCATCACCATCGCACGAAAATTTAGTCCTGTATCTTCAAATCCAGATACAATCATGTGCCCGTCGGATAACAGCAAAAGACAAACACCAAGCTGGCTATATCCGGTTGAAGGCATAGACAAAATTCCTTTTGTGCCAAAACTATTATCCCATTGACCGGCAGCATTAAAACGGGCAAGCGCAACGACGTATGTCCCTGAGCTATGGCGAACAATTCCCGTTAGCAGGAGCTGACCGGATGTGTTCAGTTTTATTTTTCCCAGCGAGAAGAAATTCGTTTCATGACCAATACGAAGAATCCCGTCTCCATCAAAGCCGGTATCTGTAATCCCGTTTGCTGTATATCGGATTATAACGGTGTACTGCATGGCTGCTCCTAAATCGTAACCGTACCCTCCAAGTAAGACTGAACCATCCTGCTGGATGAGCACTTCTTTTACTTCATCCCATGCTGGTCCGGCATCTGTAATAGCCATACCGGGATGTTGCGATAGACCATAACTATTATCCAGAATTCCGGAGCTTGTTAAACGAATAGTTATCAAATAATCTCCGTTCATATCAAAGATTGTTCCGGCAACTATGATTTTCCCGTCCGGCTGCACTGCAACAGCTGTTGTTGTAATTGCTTCATAGCCGGATATGGTTGCCTGTACTAAACCAATACCAGCGAACGTATTATCCGGTAATCCGGTAGATAAAAACCGATACACCCTATAGTCGGGAGAAAAATCCATGGAGGCAGAGACTACAAATTTTCCGTCAGACTGTATCGATAAATCGGTAATCGTGTACCCCGCTGCATCCTGAATAAACAACTTCCCTGCCGTTGCAAAAGAAGGATCAATAGTACCATCGCTTAAATAGCGCACGATTACGCTCGTGGTACCGCTTCCCGCAACTAAAATTTTTCCGGAAGGAAGAAGAGTGGCAGCAATCAGCTGATCAAAATCTCCGGAGATGTCGGTTGTTACAATTCCATCTCCGCCAAAACTGTTGTCTTTGCTTCCGTCGGGCAGAAGTCGTACCAGCACAAAATCATAATTGGTTGCAGTGAACGCCGCATATCCGGCAAATAAAATTTTCCCGTCTGATTGCTGGAGGGTTTCGACAACATCCATCCCGGAGAGTCCGATGTTTCGTATCAGCTTTCCTCCCTGTGCAAAAGAAGGATCCAGATTCCCGGATTGAGCGTTCAGGAAATGCGAAAGAGATAATAAACATACAGTAAGAATCCATCCTTTCCTTTTCATAAATAATGGTTGTGTACTATAAATTGTGCGGAAAGGTAAAGAGCTACGTTAGCCGTCTGCAATGAGTACAGTCATTGAAATACCTGCATAAGACTCATGAGGGCTATAAAAATAATGCTGTAAAGTCGACAACAGGAATAACCGCAAAAGCACCTCAGTTAGTTGTAATACGGTTTTATCATAAAGTACACAATCACGCCGGTTACCGCAACGTAAAACCAGATCGGCCATGTAATCTTTGCCAGCTTACGATGGCGTGAATATTCTCCGATAAGTGCACGATAGGCCGTGAATAGAATAAGCGGCAAAACAATTCCAGCGAGGGAAATATGCGTTATCAGGATGAAGTAGTAAACAGGTTTTGAAAAACCGGATCCCTGATAAGGAGTAGATCCGGAAAAAAGATGATGACAGATATAAGAAACCAGAAATAAAACAGAAAGGCGGATTGCCCACAACATAATATGCTTATGTGTTTTAAACCGCTTGTCTTTGGCTGCCCACAACCCACCAATAAGCAAGAGCGCTACAAATGTATTGATGAGTGCGTTGAGCGCAGCAAACATATGTACCTGAACATAGGACGGAAGTTCGATTTTGATTTTATCAAGCAGCACAACAGCAACAAATACCACCAGCGAAACAATTACGATGAGTGTTGAAGCCAAGCGATCGTTTTTTTTCATGGATGGAGGCAGGGTAATATTGCGTTTGCGGTGGTGGTTGCGTTCGCCCATAGTTGCGTTTTTATTTTCTGAATAAATTTCTTTTTTTTCTTTTATCTTTTTCAAGAATTAATAAGCTTACATCTCTTGCCAGCTTTGTAAGTGAAGCACTGTCAGTACCGTCATACCAGCCGCGGATAACATGATATTTATCCAGCAGGTAAAACTTACTGGTATGTAAAAAAGCCGTATCCACTTCACCTCCGTCAACAATTCCTGCTTTAAACTCATTGAATGCAAGATCGTATAGTGCCTTTTTTTCGCCGGTCAGTAACCACCAGTTGTTGTGCCGAACTCCGAATCGATCCGCATAATTTTTAAGCGCAAGCACGCTGTCGCGAACGGGATCTACAGTAAAGGAAAGAAAATGCACCATCGTATCATTCTTCAGATAGCTGTCCTGCAGTTTCTTCATATTTCGGGTAAGTGTCGGACAGGGATTGGGGCAACGGGTGAAGAAAAAATCAACGATTAGAATCCGGTTGTTGAGCGATTCCGAACAAACATTTCTTCCGAGTTGATTGGAAAAACAAAAATCGGCAACACGGTGCCACGCAGTATCTCGAACAACTTTACCATTGATGGTTTTTGTAACAACCGAATCGTAAAAATATCGCTTCGGCATTGCTACGGCATCCTGACTGGCATACTTTACAATAAAATAGGCCATAATCGGCACGCCGATCATCAGTAACAATACTATTAAGGAGCGTATACTCATCCTTTATTATGACATTTCACCCTTAAAAAAGTTTGTCCCGGCAGGCCGAAACTTCGGGTGAGCCGGGACAAAGAAAAAAGTATAAAACAATTATTTCTTTTCTCCTTCGTGCGCAGGATGGGAACTTTGTTCCTGCTTAACTGGATCCAGCGGCTTGTATTCATTGCGCAGGTTTTTCCAGGAGTTGCCATCCCACAGAAAGGCAATTATAAACCATACAAACAGCAACAGGGGAACAACAATCGTCATGATGAGATTGCGAACTTCATCTCCCAGGTGCATGAAGATTGAAACGATGTAAAACGCTTTTGCGAAAGAAAGGATGATCACCGCTCCTTTAAACATCAGATCAACTGTCTCACTGAAATCCGTTGCATATAGCAGGTATCCGATTCCGAGTTCAATAAGCGTGATAACCGAAAGTAAAACGGTGGTTTTAATAATCCGCTTTTTCGATTCTTCCGTAGGCGCTTCATGCGGAAAGGTTACTTCGCCTCCAAATGTTTGATGTTCCATATCAGTCTTTTACAGTCTTTGAATAAGTTTGATTATACGAGATAGAAGAATAAGAATACAAACACCCATACCAGATCTACAAAGTGCCAGTACAAACCAATCTTCTCGATCATGAGATAATGTCCGCGGCGTTCAAACACACCACGCCAGGCCATGAGTGTAACGATGATGTTGATGATCACCCCTGAAAACACGTGAAACCCGTGAAATCCTGTGATGGTGAAAAAGAAGTTTGCAAAGTTGCCGGAAGCAATGGTACCATCTGCATTGGGAAATGGATTGCTTCCCCACCAGGCTCCCTGATGATGCAGGTGCGTCCACTCCCAGGCCTGACAACCAAGAAAAGCAAACCCTCCAAGAATTGTCCAAACCATCCACTTAACCACGCCTTTTTTATTGTTTTTATGTCCTTCGTGTACTGCCAGCACCATAGTCACTGAGCTCACGATGAGAATAAAAGTCATCAGACTCACAAACACCAGCGGCAGATTGGCATGACCGGCGAAAGGAAACGAATTAAATACCTGGTTGGGGTCAGGCCAGGAATTGCTCGAGAAACGAACGGTGCCGTAGGAAATCAAAAAAGCGCCGAAGGTGAATGCGTCACTCATTAAGAAATACCACATCATCAGTTTTCCATACTCCACATTGAAGGGGCTTTTCCCCCCGCTCCACCATTTCGTATTAACCGGTACTGCTTGTGCCATTGAATCTTATTTTATATTCTTTGTTTTAATAATTTAAGTTTTTCTGTCAGGATACCAACAGGAAAAACACAAAAAGATATATCCATAAAAGATCTACAAAATGCCAGTAGATAGCCGCAACCTCGATAGGTGTGCTGCTGTAGTATCGGCGTGTTGTACTGAATGCTCTGGCAAAGATTACCAGTAAAGCAACCACTCCGCCGACAACGTGCAAACCATGTACTCCGGCAATGATGTAGAAAAAAGAGCCGGCCACACTTTCCTGAAACGTAACCTGTTGCTGCCACAACTCCCCGAATCCAAGGATCTGGAGTGTAAGAAACGCAACCCCCAGTATCGCTGTTGCTGTAATAAGCCGGCGATACTCATTCATTTTTCGCTGACGAAAACATTGCTGTGACCAGTAAATGGTTCCGCTGCTCAGCAAAATCAGAAAAGTAGACCAATAAAAGAGCTTCGGCAGTTGTATCGGTTGCCAGCCGGCCATGTTGCTTTTCACGATGTATGCGCTGGTAAACCCGGCAAACATCATCGTAATACTTCCGATGGCAATCCACAAGAGAAACTTGTGCGGATGCATTTTTTGGTTCTGTTCACTCATCTTTACAACACTGTTCATATCAGATCTTTAACCTAATTGATCAATTTTGTCGGCCAGCAATGCCAGCAGTACAATCGGCAAGTACAGATAGCTGCTAAACATTACTCTTCTGGCACTTTTAACGTCCATCCTGTTATAAAGCCGTACGCACTGCAGCACCATGTACAGGTTGGCAGCAAGTAAAACCCACATACTAACCATTCCGCTTATGCCAAAAATATACGGCAGTACTCCTACTGGTACCATCAGCAGGGAATAGATGATGGTTTGAATGGCAGTAAATCTGGTTGGCCCCTGTTGCGAAGGCAGGAGTTTGAAACCGGCCCTGCTGTAGTCTGCGTGTGCCACCCAGGCGATAGCCCAGAAATGCGGAAACTGCCAGAGAAACTGAATAGCGAATAAAATCCATCCACCCGTCCAGCTAAAACCATGCTCGTGATATGCCGCAGCCCATCCAATCAAACAGGGAAGTGCTCCGGGTAATGCTCCTATAAGTACCGCCGTTGAATTGATTTTCTTCATGGGCGTATACACAAACCCGTAAAGAACCAGACTCAGCAGACTCAGCATAGCAGCATAACTACTGAAGCGATACCAGAGAATCACCGTTCCGGCAATCACTGTAAAAATTGCAAATGCGGTTGCCTCCTGCTTAGACATCCTGCCTGAAGCAATAGGTCTGGACGCTGTCCGTTTCATCACGGAATCCGTTTCCGCTTCTGCAATCTGATTGATGGCATTGGCACTGCCAGTTACCAACATTCCTCCCAGGAATAAAAGAACTATATTCAAAATATTGAATCCTTCTGTTTTCGGTGCCGCCATCATGTAAGCAATCACACTGCTGAAGACTACCGTAAAACTGAGCGTGAACTTCATCAGTTTTGCATAGTCCCTGCTTTTTTCAGCCAGTAAATTAACTGCTCTTTTCTCACTATGCTCTTCCGAACGATTCACGAATATTTTTTACTGTTCTGCGTGTTACACGAGAACGCTTTTTTCGCTTAATGTTTACTCTCATCCGCTCCTACAGGAGTGGTTTGTGAGATAAACTCTTTTCCATCTTTTCCGTAATCATAAGCCCAGCGGTGCACTTCCGGGATATCTCCTTCCCAGTTACCATGTCCCGGACGTATCGGGGCTGTCCACTCCAGCGTATTCGCACCCCATGGATTCTGATTGGTTACTTTTCTTCCTTTCCAGATGCTGTAGAAGAAGTTGAAGATGAACAGGAGCTGAACAACAAACACTAAGATGGAAATAATGCTGATAAACTGGTTGAGCGTTCCGAAATGTTTGAACGATTCCCAGATGTCAAACTTATAATAACGGCGAGGCATACCCGCTAATCCTTCGTAGTGCATCGGCCAGAAAATCAGATAGGCGCCGATCATGGTTACCCAGAAATGCACATATCCGAGCGTATTGTTCAGATAACGTCCGTACATTTTTGGATACCAGTGATAAATACCTGCGAACATGCCAAACATGGATGCCACACCCATTACAATATGGAAGTGTGCAATTACAAAATATGTATCGTGTAAATGAATATCCAGTGCGGAGTTGCCGAGGAAGATACCGGTCAACCCTCCGGAAATAAATAAACTTACAAAGCCCAGAGCAAACAACATGGCAGGTGTAAACCGCAGGCTTCCGCGCCAGATGGTTGTAATCCAGTTGAATACTTTGATGGCTGAAGGCACCGCAATGAGCAGTGTCAGCAATACGAAGAAGGCTCCAAGGAAAGGATTCAATCCGGTAACAAACATATGGTGTGCCCATACGAGGAAGGCTAGAATAGCAATGGCAAATAAAGAACCGATCATCGCCATATAACCGAAGATGGGTTTTCTGCTGTTTACAGAAAGGATCTCCGATACCATTCCCATCGCCGGGAGAAGAATGATGTATACTTCGGGGTGACCGAGGAACCAGAACAAGTGCTGATACAGAATCGCACTACCTCCTTCATTCGGAAGTGCCTGTCCGTTCACAAAAATATCGCTGAGGTAAAAACTCGTTCCGAAGTGACGATCAAAAATCAGAAGGATGAATCCGGAGAAAAGAACCGGAAAAGACAATACCCCAAGAACCGCTGTGAAGAAGAAGGCCCAGATGGTCAGCGGCATGCGGGTCATACTCATCCCTTTGGTACGCATATTAAGTACTGTAGCGATGTAGTTCAGACCACCAAGCAGTGATGAAACTACGAACAACGCCATCGAAACCAGCCAGAGATCCATACCCACTTTTGATCCGGGAGAAGCTTCACCGAGCGCACTCAATGGCGGATAGGCCGTCCATCCTCCGCTGAAAGGTCCTGTCTGTACAAAAAGAGAGCTCAACATAACTATACTGGCAATGAAGAAAAACCAGTACGACAACATATTTAAAAACGGTGATGCCATATCGCGTGCACCAACCTGTAATGGAATTAAGAAGTTTGAAAAGGTTCCGCTGAGTCCGGCTGTTAATACAAAGAACACAAGCACGGTACCGTGCATCGTTACCAGTGCATAGTAGGCTTCTGCCTGCAACTGACCGCCACGCGCCCATTCTCCCAGTAAATCTTCCAGCCAGGGGAATTTCGCATCGGGATATCCCAGCTGTAAACGGAAGATGACGGAGAATAATCCGCCGACCAGCGCCCAAAACATTCCTGTAATCAGGAACTGCTTGGCGATGGTTTTATGATCCTGACTGAAAACATATTTCGTCAGGAAGGTTTCATGATGATGATGCCCGTGATGGGTTTCATCGTGTGTTTCATGAAGAACACCTGCGCCGTGTACATGTGTGGTCTCGATACTCATACGCTTTTCTTTTTCACTGAATGAATAATAATTATGGGATTAATGCCGCTGTTTGATTGGCACTAACCGAATCTTTTTTTATTTCCGTCGGAGCCGCCTTCGGCTCTTTATCGGGATTGGCTACATAATAGTTGGGTTTCTGCTTGGCCATCCACACATCAAACTCCTCCTGTGTTACAACTTCAACAATTCCTTTCATCGAATAATGACCGTTGCCGCACATCTGGTCGCAGGAAATTTCATACACGAAATCCGGATTGCCGGTTCTTTCTTTCATCTCTTTGGTCGTATACTTCGGAGTAAACCAAAGCGTGGTAGGAATACCCGGAACAGCATCCATTTTCAAACGGAAATGGTTTAATCCGACATCATGAATCACATCGCGGCTTCCGATAATCAGTTTCACCGGACGACCTTTAACTATATACATGGTTTGGGTAGTAACCACATCGTCGTAATTCGCAGGGTCAGCTTTAAGTTTTAATTGCTCGTTATCAGACCAGATCTGTCCCAGTGAATTATTAGCTTCATCACTAATCACTTTGAAATACGTTTTGCCGAATGTTTTATCCTTGCCAGGATAGCGCATGATCCATCCAAACTGCTTCCCAACGATTTCAACTTCCATCGCTTCTTTCGGCGCATCGGAGGTGATGCGGAACCAAAATTTCAAACCAAAAACAACCAGTACTGTCAGGAAGATAGCCGGCACAACCGTCCAGATAACTTCTAATTTATTATTATGCGGAAAATAAAAAGCCTTCTTACCTTCTTTGGCCTGATACTTCCAGGCGAAATAGAAAAGCAGAAACTGTGTAATAACAAATACCAGACCGGTTACTGCTGTGGTAATCATAAACATCTCATCGATCTTTTCCCCTTCTACGGATGCAGAGCCCTGAGGAAACAAGGTTTGTTTGTAGAGCAGATCATTGCACCACCACACTCCCAGTAGACCGAGAATCATAAAGCCCAGCAGCAAGAAGCCATTGATGCGGTTGCTTTGACGGTTGGCTTTTTCTTCTCCTTTGAGAACGCTCACATATTCGCTTGCTTTGGCGATCTGAAAAATCACAATCAGCACCAGCAGTACCACCGCAATTACCAGATAAGTCGAGGTTGTCATATCAGCACAAATTATTTTGTTTTCTTCAATTCAGTTTTCTTTGTTCAACGAGTTATGTGTGGTGAATCACGCTTTCTTTCACCAGCGGATGGTTTTTAGGCAGCAGCGGTGCTTTCGTGAGATAGCGTGCAGTGCCCCATATCACCAATCCTAAAAATCCGGCTCCGATACCCAGGCTATACAGAAAATGACCCGGAGCATTGGATTCCTGACCAAGTTTTTTCAACGGACCAGGCGTAATCATTTGATAAAAATCCAGCCAGTGTCCGAAAATAATGATCACCGCCATCAGCGTAACCACAGAATAATTTCTTTTGGATCCGCGACGCATAAGGATTAGCAGTGGCGCTACGAAGTTGATGATCAGGTTCAACAGGAACATCCCTTTAAAAGGTCCACCTTTCCCGCCGGCTCCAATCCGGTCGATGAAATATTCTGTTTCTTCCGGCTGGTTGCTGTACCAGATCAGCATGTATTGCGAAAACCATAAGTACGTCCAGAATACAGAAAACGCAAACATGAACTTACCGACGTCATGAATATGTTCTTCCGTTACAAAATCCAGGTAACCCTGATTCTTCAGATACAGGATAAATAACATCATCAGCGAAACCCCGGCAACCCAGGAGCTTGCAAAAGTGTACCAGCTGTACATAGTGCTGTACCAATGTGCATCAATACTCATCAGCCACATCCAGGGGAGCGTACTCATAACAGTAAGACCATAAGTTACCAGGAAGGCTGCAACAATAGCCAGCGATTTCCAGTAAAAAGAAGTCTCGCCCTTCGGAGCCAGATCTTCCGCCAGAGAATTTTTACGAAACCAGTTGCGAAACCAGATCCATAAGCCCACAGCTGCTACGGAAAGCACCGTGTAAAATACCGGATTCAGAAACCCGCTTTTCCAGGTGAGCTTGGCGTCGTGCTTCACGTGCTCCACGTCTTTCCAGTGATAAATATGATGATCAGAAGACAGCCATACATACGATAATAAGATCACCAGCACGATCGGGCCCAATATGTTGAGATTGCCTGAAATCGCTTCCGGCACGCGGCGAAATGCGAGCGGCCAACCGGCCTGTGCCAGCGTAGTAGCGCTGATAAAGAAAAAGCTGGAAGCCGTTACCAGCAACCAGAAAATTCCGTTGTGCATGAGCGCCATCCAGAATTTCGTTGCGCCATACGCTTCCGCGCCATGTGCTTCACCATGACCACCGGAAAAAGGATGGAGAAATACAATACCTAAAACAAGCGTCAGCAGTCCGACTCCCATGAGTCCGTAACTCCACTTTTTCAGGCCCGCCGGAATTTGAAATTGCTCTTTCAGTGCCATTTAATTTCGTTTATAGTTGATCGTTAGTTCGGTTCTATTAAGGATTGGTTTTGGAGGAATCAGCAGCCGGTGCTTTGGCTCCGGGCTGCAGGCTCTGGATATAATGAATAACCATCCAGCGCTGCTTCGTGCTCAGCTGAGCTGCATAGCTGCCCATCAGATTTTTACCATAAGTGACGGAATACATCATTTGTCCGGCCGGCATCTTGCTCACAATCGGATCGGCAACCAGATTTTTAGGAGCAACCGGATATGGTCCGTTGCCGCCATTATACAAAGGGCCATTCCCGTCCAGCTTCTCGCCGTGACATATTCCGCAATTAATATTATAGAGGCGCTTTGCTTCCGCCAATTCCTTCTCATTGAGTGCAGGAAGCGGATTCGCCACCGCACGGCTGGCTATATAATTCGTGGTGTCCCCGGTCTGATCCTGTGGAATAGGGAACTGTGCCACACCTCCGCGCTTCACCGTTCCGGCGACCGGCGTTGCATCATAATAAATGCCCGCTTTCTCCAGATGGCTGTGATCGGCGTAGGTTTCCAGCGCGCGGCTGTACGCCATATCAGGCATATAGATTTTTCCGGGATCGCGCCGTACATCACTGCAGGAAACGATCAGGAGAAGGGATGCCGCTACCGGCATTAATAACTTGTTCGTACGCATCGGCTTCGATTTATGCAATAACAGTTGTCTCTTTCGATTCAAATAATTTCTTGTCTCTATCATAACGACCTAACCACCATCCGGTCTCGCTTTCCTTTTCAAACACCTCCACAGCTCCGGCATTTTTGAAAAAGCCTTTTACTTCTTCCACGTTGGTTTTATTCGTTACTTCAACCGGCATCACAAATAAATCATCCGTGGCGCGCAGGTGAAAATGGTCTTTCTTCACAAAGGGAGCAAGCTGACAGAGGTAACAGAACGTCAGTACCATTCCGACCGCAGCGCAGAGTACCGTTAATTCAAAAATGATGGGAATAAATGCGGGAAGCGGCAACAACGGCTTTCCGCCGATATTGAGCGGCCAGTCTTTGGTAAACACCCAGCTCATAAAACTTAAAGCAGTAGTCGTTCCCGTTAGTCCGTAAATAAACCCGGCGGTGTGCAGACTGGTTTCACGCAATCCGAGCGCGTGGTCTAACCCGTGGATCGGAAACGGCGTATACACATCGTGAATTTTATAGCCCGCCTTGCGCGTATTCTTCACTGCGGAGAACAGCGCTTTCTCTTCATCAAAACAGGCAACAACAAATTTTTTAACCGGCATATATCTGATTTACTGATTCTTGATTAATGTGCATGTGCTTCGTGTGCAAACTCATCAACTGTTTTGGTTTCCAGGGTATCCATCTTTTTCTTATATCCTTCTCCACTGCGTTTCAGAATATGCTTGATTTCCGCAATCGCAATTACCGGGAAGTATTTGGAGAAAAGGAAGAAACAGGTGAAAAACAAACCAAAAGAACCGAGGTAGAAACCAACCTCCCAGATCGTCGGGCGATAGTAAACGCTCCAAGAAGAAGGAAGGTAATCGCGGTACAGGGAGGAAACGATGATCACAAAACGCTCAAACCACATCCCGATATTCACCACAATACTCATCAGAAATGTAAAGGCAATGTTGCGGCGCAGTTTTTTAACCCAGAATAACTGGGGGGTGATTACGTTGCAGGTCATCATCAGCCAGTAGCTCCAGCCGTAAGGACCGGCAATGCGGTATTTGAAGAAGACATCGTATTCATATTTGGAAGCACTGTACCAGGCCATGAACAATTCTGTCAGGTACGCACATCCTACGATAGAACCTGTGAGTACGATTACCTTGTTCATATTTTCAATGTGGCTGATCGTAATATAGTCTTCCAGCCGGTACACCTTGCGGAGAACCAGCATCAGGGTTTGCACCATGGCAAATCCGGAGAAGATGGCCCCTGCCACGAAGTAGGGCGGGAAGATGGTTGTATGCCATCCGGGAATCACGGAAGTGGCGAAGTCAAATGATACGATGGTGTGTACAGACAATACCAGCGGAGTACTCAAACCGGCCAGAACCAGAGAAAGGCTCTCATGACGCTGCCAGTGCTTGGTGGATCCGGTCCATCCAAATGCTGAAATTCCGTAAAACATTTTAGCCCATTTCTTCTTGGCACGGTCACGAAGCGTTGCCATATCCGGTATCAATCCGCTGTACCAGAATAAGAGAGAAACCGTGAAGTATGTCGAAATCGCAAACACGTCCCACAACAACGGCGAATTAAAATTCACCCAAAGCGGACCGCGGGTATTAGGGTAAGGAAGTACAAAGAACGCCATCCACACACGACCCATGTGCCATACCGGAAACTGACCTGCGCACATTACCGCAAAAATGGTCATCGCTTCCGCTGCACGGTTTACACCTGTTCTCCATCCCTGGCGGAAAAGTAAAAGAATCGCAGAGATTAGGGTTCCGGCGTGACCAATACCTACCCACCAAACGAAGTTGGTGATATCCCATCCCCAGCCAATGGTTTTATTCAGATTCCACATCCCCGTACCGTATACGACTTCTTTATAAAGACTTACAACTCCAAAAAGAAGCAAGGCAACGGAAATAGTGAATCCGATCCACCAGAGGCGCGATGGTTTGGCTTCCACCGGACCGCAGATATCCTGCGTTACCTGGCTGTAGGTTTTATCCCCATCCACCAGTGGTTCTCTGACCTGTGATTCGTACTTGAGTAATGACATAGTCTGTTTTCTTTTTCAGTCGCCGGTTTATCGCCGGCTTCCTCTTTTTATTTAGAGACGACAGGAATGTGATTCCCGTTCGCCTGTTTCACAAAACCTTTTGACCGACTGCATGGCAGCCGACTCGTTCTAGTGATGTCCTCCTGCGTGCTCCTCATGATGCGCCTCTTCGTGGTTGCCCACAACGCGCTCCGTATTACGCAGCTTTGCCAGATAACTCACATTCGGCAACACGTGCAACTGCTCCAGCACATAGAATGTACGCTTGGCATGCTCTTCTGTACGCACTTTGCGGATCGAACTGGCCTTGTCGTTGACGTTTCCAAAAACGATCGCTCCGGTCGGACAAGCCTGCTGACAGGCTGTTTTAACATCTCCTTCGGCAAGCGGACGACTTTCTTTCTTCGCATTCAGTTTTCCTTCCTGCAAACGCTGAACGCAGAAAGAACATTTTTCAATCACCCCGCGGCTGCGAACCGTTACATCCGGATTCAGCACCATGCGGGTCAGGTCGTCATTCATTTGTATTGTTACATCATTCAAACGACCTGTTTCAATGATCGGCATTTGATTATCCTTAAAGCTGTCTGCTCCGTTCCAGTCGTGCCAGTTGAAACGACGTACTTTATACGGACAGTTGTTGGCACAATAACGCGTTCCGATACAGCGGTTATACGTCATCTGATTCAACCCTTCACTGCTGTGGTTGGTTGCGGCTACCGGGCATACGTTCTCGCAGGGCGCGTTGTCGCAGTGCTGACAAAGCATCGGCTGGAAAACCACGTCCGGATTTTCGGGATCTCCGCTGAAATAACGGTCAATCCGAAGCCAGTGCATATCATGATATTTCGCAACCTGATTTTTTCCGACAACGGAAACATTGTTTTCCGCAGAGCAGGCTACCACGCAGGCGCCGCATCCATTACAGGTGTTGAGATCAATGCTCATTCCCCATTTGATGCCAGGCTTATCGTAAACGGGATAAATCGTTCCTTCCGCTTCAAACTGATCGAGTCCTCCGTAATCTTTTAATTCGGCCAAACGCTCTTTAATAAATACATCCGGATCCTTTTTGAAAGCAGAAAAATTGGTTTCTTTCATCACCTCATGGCGGTTGCCATAATCACCATGCGTTTGCATTTGCGCAATCGGATAAGTGGTATCTGTTTTTTCAACGTTTGCGCCGGTAGCGATATAGGAATAAGACTGACCATTATAGGAGGCAAGCGGATAGGCATTCTTACCTGCATCCTTCGCTGCGAGACCTGCTTTTTCAGTACGTCCGTATCCCACGGCTATGGCAATGGTGTTGGCCTGCGTTCCGGGAACGATCAGGATCGGCAACTCAACAGATTTATTTCCGGACTTCACCCGAATGACCGGTTTGGGGGGCTCCACCTCATACTGATCCATATTCAAATCCGGGAAAAGCGTTTTTGCTGCAGCAGGAGAAATGACTGCATAATTGTCCCAGCAGGCACGCGTAATCGGATCCGGCATTTCCTGCAGCCAGGGATTGTTGGCCATTTTACCATCGCCGATGCTCACTTTCTGATACAGCACCACTTCATACGCACCTCCTTTGGGAGCAGCAGACAGTTGCGCAACCGCGTTCGTCAATACCCCTGCGTTAAACACAGCTCCTGCAACTATTGGCGCAACATTGGGCTGAACACCAAGCTCGAGCACTTTATCAAAAGCAGACTGACCACCTAAAGCAGCTGTCCAGTAATTCTTAAAATAGGTTTCATAATCTCCCGCTGCATTCCCGCTCCATTTAAGTAATGACGTTGCGAAATGACGGGTTTTGAAAAGGGGATGAATGGTAGGTTGCTGAAAGCAGATATATCCGTCTTTCGGCTCCGCATCTCCCCAACTCTCCAGATAATGCGGAGAAGGAAGAAGATATTGCGATTGCTGGGCCGTTTCATCTTCTGTTTCGCTGAAGGAAACAGTCAGGGACGCTTTTTTCCAGGCCTGTGCTAATTTTTGAGTATCGCTGTATGTATAGAAAGGATTGGCTCCATATACCAGAACGGCTCCGACAGCTCCAGCATTCAGATCGCTGATCAGTTGTTCGAATTCAGCATCTACCCCTTTTCTGTAATGAACCAGCGAACCGAAATTGATTGTTTTTCCATTCGCTCCGATCTTATCATTGATGGCGTTAACCAGAATTTGTGCATTTACATCATTACTTCCGCAAACTACAAGAGCATTCCCTCCAGCTGCCAGCAATTCTTTCGCAGCCGCATCAATTCCTGCAAGCAAACGCTTGTCTGACAAGGCCGGGGCCGTTGCGGCACCGCCAACTTTAGCATACAGATGGAGCAGTACCGCGCCAAGTTCACTGGGCTTATGAGTATAGCGCTCATCTGCGTTGGCACCGGTCATGCTGTACATGCTTTCGAACTGAATATGACGGCTCATGACCGGGTTAGAATCGGTCACTTTTCTTTTCGTGGCATACTGAGCAGCAAACTCGACCGGGCTGAGCCAGCTGCCGAGAAAATCAGCGCCAAGACTCACCACTACATTTGCCTGATCAAACTGATAAGTTGGGATTCCTTTTTTACCATAGCTGGCTTCATTGGCCAGAATAAGTCCGCTGTAGGAAACCGCATCGTAGGTAACCTGGCTGAAGCTGGGATATTTTGCTTTAAACTCCTCCACCACTTTGAGGACAGAAGGAGAGTTGATGGTTGAGCTGAGAAGAACGATTTTTTTAGTTCCTAATCCTGCCAGAGCAGCTGCAATTTTTTTATCAACCGCCTCGTACGTAGGCGCTTCTTTCAGGGCGTCCCCGCTACGCTCCATAGGGAAGCGAACCCTTGCCGTATCATACAGGCTGAGTACCGAAGCCTGTGCACGCTGACCTGTTCCGCCCCCTGCAAAACCTTCTTTGTTGCCTTCAATTTTAATGGGTCGGCCATCCCGCACTTTGGCAACCACGGGAAGTACATCGCCGTCGAGTACATATGTAGTTGCATAGTAATTGGCTACCCCGGGAACAATATCAGCGGGTTTATTGAGAAAAGGAATCGATTTTTTGACCGGCATCTCACAGCTGGCGGCAAGCGTTGCTGCAGCCGTGCTGAATCCAAGATATTTCAAAAAATCACGGCGGGGAGTGCGTGCCGCTTCCTCAGAAGCTTCAACAGGAAGATCTTCCTGAAACTCATTGGCTGCTTTATCCTGAAAAGCCTGTGTTTGATGGAGCTCTCCGAAACTTTGCCAGTATTTTTTCTTATTCATAATCTCTGAATGCAGTTTGTGGTGATTGACGGAGTCCTGCCCCAAAAAAAGACCGGACTTTGTCGCTTCAGAACGAACCGGTTAATAGTGACATTTTTGACACTCCGTACCGCCGATTTTCTCAACCGTTACGCTATCCAGTTTTCCGTTCTTTATATCGTTGTGAAACTTTTCGTACATGCTGTAAAAACCATTGTCTTTAAACTTCACGCTGGTTTCGCGGTGGCAGTTGATACACCAACCCATACTGAGGTTGCTGAACTGCTTCACCTCGCCCATTTCCTGAATCGGACCATGGCAGGTTTGACATTGTACCCCACCAGCTTTCGCATGCTGGGCATGGTTGAAATAAACATGATCAGGCAGGTTGTGAATACGGATCCACTCGATGGGTTTGCCCTTTTTAGTATACTTGTTCACGGCAGGATCCCAGCCGGAGTATTCATATAATTTTTTGATCTCTGCCGTACCATCAATCTTCGTTCCGTCTTCCCGCAAAAGCTCCGGCCCTTTGTACTCATTGATGGCCATATGGCAGTTCATACACACATTGACGCTGGGGATATTGGCATGCTTGCCTTCCATGGCGCCGCCATGACAATAAAGGCAATTCACCTGATTGATCCCGGCATGTACTTTATGAGAATAATAAATAGGTTGTTCGGGCTGGTAGTTGGTTTGACGGCCCAGTCCGATCGCACCCTGGATGGTATAGTAACCGCCCACCAGAAAGAGAATGATGATACCGGTAGCGATATAGGCTTTGTTTTTCCAGAAGGCAACCGGCTCGCCGCGGTGTGTACCTTCTTTTTCATCGCTGAGTTTCTTCAGATTGCTGTTGATCTGTAACAGGATGAGTGCTACGACAGCCAAGATCAGGGAAAGAATACCGTATAAAAAGGAATTGTCTTCCTCCGCAGCGGGTGCCGCAGTGCCGGTTGGTGTTACCGGAGTGGGCGGCGGCGTATTGATATATGTTACAATCGCATCGATTTCGCCATCAGACAATGAAGGAAAAGCCGTCATTAAAACCCCGTATTCCTTGATCAGATTAGCTGCATAAGGCTCTGTTTTAGCAAATCCGGCCGGGTTGCGAACCCAAGCATATAATTTTTTGCGGTCTGCCCAGGGGCCTCGCTCTTCTACTCCAGCCAGGGCCGGACCCGTTAATTTTTTATTCAGCGCATGACAAGATGCACAATTCGTTTGAAACAAAGTTTTTCCGTCCTGTGCGCGCAACGAAGCGCCGGAAAAAAAGAAAAATGCAAATAACAGGACTGAAAAACTGAGCCGGAGGGTTGATTTTGGTTGAGTCATACCGCTATAGAGGTAGAAAATGAGGAAATGTATCCTTTTAAATCGCGTGCAAATTTAGGGATGGATACTGACATAATATCCACAGATTAAAAAAAAATTGAACCCTTTTTTACGATGAAAAAAAAGGAGTTTGCCGATTAGTACAGATTAAGCAGGTAATCTTAAACAATTTTATGACAATTCTTGCCGTCTCGTGAAAAGACGCTTTTTGAGATGATATCTGCTTCTTTCATCCGACTTTTGTTGCATGTTCAAACGATTAAAAGAAAAATGGAACGTGAGCTGGCTGCAGTTTGTGCTGATATTTACCACGTTTGCGCTTGGCGGCAGCGCCTGTGCAAGGGCCGGAAGTTGGCTCCTGGGATGGTTCCTGCCTGAAAAAAGTGTTGTATACTGGATAATATATGTACCGTTGGTAACAATACTTTGGCCGTTTTGCGTGCTGTTAATTAGCATTCCGCTTTTTCAATTTCGGTTTTTTATCAATTATCTGCATCGGATATGGCTCAAGATATCGGGAAAATAGAAGGTCGTAAACGGTTGGCAGTTTTTGCATCCGGAACCGGCACCAACGCCTCCCGCCTGATTGAACATTTCAGGGAAAACGCTGCCGGAGAAGTGGTACTGTTGGTGTGCAACAAACCCGGAGCCGGTGTGATTGGAATCGCAGAAAAAGCAGGAATTCCAGTATTAATGATTGAAAAAGAACGTTTTAAAGCAGATGGATATGTCGCCGAACTGAAAGCTGCAAAAGTAGATTTCTTGCTTCTGGCAGGGTTTTTATGGAAGCTACCTTCCGTACTGATTGCCTCGTGGGCTCACCGGATTTTGAACATCCATCCGGCCCTTTTACCCAAATACGGGGGAAAGGGGATGTACGGGGAGCGCGTCCACCGGGCTGTGCTCGATGCCGGAGATGTGGAGAGCGGAATTTCAATTCATGAAGTGGATGAGCAGTATGATCACGGACCTACCCTCTTTCAAGCCCGATGTCCTGTTTTGAATACCGATAGCCCGGAAAGCCTGGCGGCACGCATCCACGAACTGGAACACCGGCATTATCCGGAAGTAGCCGAACGATTTATTTCCCGATCATGATAGAAAAATCAATATATAAACTTATTATTCTCTGTGGGCTCCTGATCGGGATATCGGGCAACCCGGCCTCTGCCCAGATTCAGTTGAGCGGTCGGGTCTTTGACAGCACAAACCGCAATCTGGTGGAAGGCGTTCAAATCCTTTGCACTTGTGGCACCATGAGTTTTACGGATACGCTTGGTCGTTATAATATTTTTGTGGGAGAGAACGATTCCGTATTTTTTTTCTTTCGTAATAAACCAACCCAACGGTTTCCCGTAGCCGCAATTAAAAACCCAGAGTCTTTTGATATTTCGCTTCTGATCTATGTGCCGGGAAAGTATCAGTACCTGGAAGAAGTGATTGTGTATGGAAAGAACCGACGGCTTGATTCTATTGAAAACAGGCTGCAATATGAAAAGATCTTTCAGTTCAGCGGCGGCGGCTTAAAAATCAGTCCTGCCCCCGTGGAATCCGGCATTGGTGCCGGACTCGATCTGGAATCACTGATTAATCTGTTTCGATTCCGTTACAACCGAAGTCAGAATAATTTCAGGGAGCGGCTGATCCGTGAAGAACAGGATCGGTACATTGATTACCGCTTCAATTCGGGCATTGTAAAAAAGCTGACGTCTTTGAAAGACGGGCCTCTGCTCGATAGTTTTCTGATCCGTTACCGGCCCGATTACCTGCTGCTAACACAGGCGCTTGATATTGAACTGTATCAATATATACAGGCCGCCGCGAAGGAGTTTTTGAAAGAGAGATAAATGAAGAAGGGCTTTGTTTTAAATCAGAGCCCCATACCATTATTCAGGCGAGATTATTTAAATGACAGGTTAAAAATGCTTCCTTAAAAAAGAAAGGATCAAATAGACACGATGTTTTTCGAGGCCAATTTCGCATGCTCATTTATTTTGTAATGAATATTAAATTCAAAAAGCATTGGATTAATAATCAATAAACATTCAACCTGTATTGAATTATAATCGGGTATAATTTAATTGAAAAAAGATTTTCTTATTTAAACTTATTATTCAACCTTGCTCATTATTCAATGATTGAAAATATTCTCGCCTAATTCTTTTGTATGCGTATGAAAAAAGTTATCCTGATTATAGGTCTTATTCTTGTAGTGCTTGTGGCTGCGTTCTATTTTAAAAGAGCTCAAAAAGATGCCCAACAATTGAACACAATCGAGTTAAAACAGTCAGAAAGTATTCAGCCAAATATATCCGATGCAGGATTCGTCCAAGAAACTGCGTCACCCGCCGAATCCAAGGAACCCGTATTCTCAAACTGGAAAAAATATGAAAGCTCCCTAAACGATTTTGACTTGTTCTATCCTTCCGACTGGACGATTATTAAAGAAAAAGGCGAAATATATACGCCAGTCAGCGGTGATATCCGATTAGAACTCAGCAAAATTATCTGCTGTAAATATTCATTAGATGAAGGGATGTCTTTAAAGATTTTTTATACAGAAGACAAATCCAGATATCCTGCTATTCAAAAAATGATCAGCGATAAAAAGAAAACCTATCCCGCTGAAAATTTTGATGTAGGTCCATATCAAGCAGTTCGTTTTGAAGGCTTGCATATTCAATCAAAGAAAGACACTGATAACGTGTATATGGAAGAAGCGATCCTTTTTTTGAAAACGGATAGAGGGTTCTATACCATAGTTTGGAACTCCATGGACCCTAACAAAAAAGGGTTTACCGCTCAAGCCTTTCTCAAAAAAATCCTAGCCACATTCTCCATCAAAAAATAGCCCTTCTGATTTTTCTTTAAGGGGTAAGGTTCCGAAGCTGAACAGGTTTTGGAGAAGGTGAAAATAAAACTAAAAAAACAGGCCCTTCATAAAAGAAATCCCCCCTCCTTATGAATAAAGACAAAGATCGTCGACAGTAAATCAGCTATTCTGCGGTATGAATCTGCTTCATTCCATCTGTTACTTTACCTACTGGTAAATCTCTCCATTGAAACCAGTTTTACCCATCGAAATCTTCCTACCCCTTTAAATAATCGCTAAAGGAAACTCCTTATTTTTTAAGGAATCCCCGCTCCGGATTTGGGTCTTGCTTTTCTCAACCTGTAACTTTATTTTTATAATAACAAATCCAATAGTTATGAGAAGTTCACTAGCTACCAGCAAATCATTTTCATTGGTCCGATCCCTTCGGATGTTTTTCGAACAAGTCTTTTCACAATTCGAAAACAACCAACAACAACAATTTCGCCGCCTTAAAAAAATGGTAGGATAAAGATTGTTTCGCTGGTCCAACTGCTTACTCCGATGCTTGCCTTCGGAGTTTTTTATTGAAAGCGGTCCGCTACTTTTTTCATTTCATTCCGGATTTCCTCCAAACATAAATTACCGATGCTGCCTTCGTGCCAACCCTCCTGTTGCAGGTTCAGTGCCGGGGCCACATAAGAGCCGTCAGCGATCTCCACACCCACTTCCCTATAAGCTTCCCGAAACGATTTCCCCGCCCTGACTCGCTGATTAACTGCCTCCACACTAAACAGATGCTGGAATTTTTCATCTTCTAACAACCGGTCGCTCACCTGTAGTTGCTGTACCATTAAAGTCAGCATCTCTACACAGGAAAGAAGTTCGGCCATTGCCGGAAACAATATTTCTTTCGTGAGCTGCAAATCCCGGTGGTAGCCCCCGGGCAAATTGCTGATCAGTAAGGTCAGCTCATTCGGCACCGCCTGAATGCGGTTGCACCTGGCCCTTATCAACTCCAGCACATCGGGGTTTTTTTTATGCGGCATGATACTACTCCCGGTAGTAAGGGATTCAGGAAAGGAAATGAACCCAAACTGTTGATTCAGATACAAACAAGCATCCATACTGAATCTGCTCATGGTTGCTGCCAGTGCCGCACAGCCTATCGCAACGGCTTTCTCTGTTTTACCTCTCGACATCTGCGCATAGGTGCTGCTCCAATTCAGGGTTTCAAATCCAAGCAGTTCTGTTGTACGCCGGCGCTTTAACGGCAGACCGGTTCCGTATCCCGCTCCGCTTCCTAACGGATTCTTATTGACGATGCGGTATGCTGCCGCCAGTAATTCAAGGTCATCGATCAGGCTTTCCGCATATCCGCTCAGCCAGAGTCCGGCCGAAGAAGGCATGGCCAACTGTAAGTGGGTGTACCCTGGAAGAAGCTTCAAACGATGGACTTCACTTTGCTGCAACAGACATTCAAACAGATTTTGTGTTTTAAAGACAATTTTTTTCAACTCTTCTCTTAAAAAGAGTTTGATATCCACCGCCACCTGGTCATTCCGGCTCCTTCCGGTATGAATTTTTTTTCCAGCTTCTCCGATCATCTGTGTTAGCTGCCATTCCACCTGCGAATGCACATCCTCCATTCCCTCTTCCAAACGAAAGGATCCTGCTTCAATTGTTTGGAGTATCTGGTTCAATCCTTCGAGAGCAGCTGATGTTTCTGAGGATGTTAAAAGCCGGGCCTCCTCAAGCATTGTAACATGCGCAATAGATCCTTGAACATCATATCTTGCTAGCAAAAGGTCAAACTCTCGGTCTCTTCCAACCGTAAATTGTTCAACCTGCTCAGCGGTCTGTGTGTCTGATTTTTGCCAAAGTTTCATGTAGCATTATTTTAATTTTATGACCCTTTCTGATCCCCTTTTATTTATCGGCATTTATAATGCCCTTGTTATTACACCTCTTTCCGATCCGGCTTTTGAACAGCTTGTTGCATAAACATTTCCAGAAATAAGATCATTCCATCCACGCCATCCTGAAGCTCCTTCAGATAAATGTATTCATCCGCAGTATGGCTGCGGGCACTATCTCCCGGCCCCATCTTAAGTGCCGGAAAGGGAAGCAGCGCCACATCACTGGTTGTAGGAGATCCGTAGTATTTTTTTTCAAGCATAATCCCTGTCTGTACCAGCGGATGCTCCATCGAAACAGAAGAAGAGCGCATCCGTAGAGAACGGGGAGTAAACCGACTCTTTAATTGCCTGGAAAGGATTGTAAGCATTTCTTCAAACGACGTTTGTTCGTGGAGCCGGATATCCAGTACAAAACGACATTCGGAAGGCACTACATTATGCTGACGGTTTGCCGTTTCAATCACGGTTACCGTAATCTGGTTCGGACCTAACAACGGACTCTCCTTGTCGAATTTGTACTTACGAAGTCTTTCGATGTCGTCCATTGCAATATAAAGAGCGTTTATACCTTCTCCCCGGGCTGCATGACCGGCAACACCCATAGCCACACAATCCACAACCAGCAATCCCCTTTCCGCAACAGCCATCTGCATCTGTGTTGGCTCCCCTACAATGGCGGAATCAATTTTGCCCAGTACAGGCAGCAGAAGTTCCACGCCACCCTGCCCGCTGATTTCTTCTTCGGCAGTAGCAGCAAACCAAAGGTTGACAGGCAGATCCTGCCGATTATAGAAATATAAAAATGCTGCCATTAAAGAAACCAGGCTACCTCCTGCATCATTACTACCCAGTCCGTATAGCTTGCCTTCTTCAATCAATGGCTGAAACGGATCTTTGGTATATCCCTTATTGGGACGAACGGTATCATGGTGCGAGTTCAGCAACAAAGTAGGTTTGTTGGAATCGTAAAACCGATTGCAGGCATATACATTATTTTGCAGCCGTTTCCATTCAACCCCTTCCAGCTGCAGCAATTCCGATAAGAATCCTGCAGTTCCTTCCTCTTCCCGGCTAAAAGAAGGAATGGCAATTAAACCGGTAAGCCACTGCAGCGCCTTTGTATAGAATATGTCGGTTTTAATCATTGCGAATAGTGGTTCCTTTTTGTCCGTTTATTAATGCATCCAGCGCATCCGACTTTCCGATGATTACTTGTTGTAAGCCCGACTTCACAGCACGAACAGCATTTTCCAGTTTGGGAATCATCCCTGCTGATATCACAGGTCTGTCATTTTCTTTTTCCTGAATCAGCATTGGATATGAAGCCGGTGTTATGTAAGGAATCACACTTCTATCATCCTCCGGAATTCTTAGAACTCCGTTTTTTTCAAAACAATAAATCAGCGATGTATCATATTCACGGCATAATGCCATTGCCAGCTCCCGCGCAATGGTATCTGCGTTGGTGTTCAGCAACTGACCTTTGCCGTTGTGTGTTATCGGAGCTACAACCAATGCGTCCTGTTCCTGAAAAAAATGCTCGATCGCCTTTTTATTGATAAGATCAACATCACCGGCAAAGCCATAATCAATCATTGCTGTTCGCTTGTGCGCTCTGATTAAATCTGCATCTGCTCCGCATATTCCCATTGTCCGGCATCCCAGAGCCTGTAAAGACGCTACGATTTCTTTATTAATCAGGCCCGCATACACCATTGTTACAATACGCAGCGTTTCAGCATCTGTAATACGCCTTCCATCAATCAGCTGTTGTGGCACGTGCAAAGCATCGGCCAGCCTAGTGGCAAGCTTACCGCCTCCGTGTACCAGAATTTTTTTGCCGGGTACAATAGAAAATTGCTGCAAAAATTTTTGCAACCCAGGGGGATCATCAATGATGTTACCCCCGATTTTTATAACATACCGTTTATCCATTTGCCTTAAGGATTGAGGCCAGTACCGTTTGGGCAGCCCATATCCGGTTCGCTGCCTGTTGGGTAACAAGACTGCGTTCGCTGTCCAGCAGTTCGTCTGCCAGTTCAACATTGCGCCGCACCGGTAGGCAGTGCATGATCTTTGCATGCGGACATGAATCCAGTTTTTTTTCTGTAAGCATCCATGCTGAATCATCTCTTAATACCTTACCGTAATCTTTATAACTGCTCCAGTTTTTAACATATATAAAATCAGCTCCTTCGAGTGCTTGTTGCTGGTTCACAGAAATCGTTGCGCCTGCAGTAAACTGTTCATCCAGTTCATATCCTTCCGGATGTGTAATCACAAAATCGGCTGTACCCCAGGCATTGATCCATTCGGCAAAACTGTTAGCCACACATTGCGGCAACGCTTTAATATGAGGAGCCCAGGCAAGTACAATTTTGGGTTTCTTTTGAACGGTATGCGTTTCACAAATCGTAATCACATCCGCAAAAGATTGCAAAGGATGCCGTGTGGCGCTTTCTAGACTTATAACCGGTACGCCGGCATAACGAATGAATTGATTCAAAACAATTTCGCTGTAATCGGCTTCTTTGTTATTAAGTGTCGGAAATGTCCGCAACGCCAGCAAATCGAAATAGGATCCCAGTACAGCGGCCGCATCTTTAATATGTTCCACAGAAGTTCCGTTCATCACCACACCATCTTCTAGCTCCCAACTCCATCCCTCCGATCCGGCATTGAAGACAATCGGATGAAGCCCTATATTTTCAGCAGCAATCTGTGTGCTGATGCGGGTTCGTAAACTCGGATTGAGAAAAATCAAGCCAATTCGTTTACCCTTTCCCAGAAAACAATCTGATTGCGGATTTTCCTTATAGCGGAGCGCCTGTTCCACCATTTTCGGAATGGCTGCAGACAATGGCTGTCCGGCAGCAACAGAAAGCTCGTGAACAGATGTAAAATAATTCAACGGGAGGGTATTTATGTTAGTGACGTAATTTCATGAGCAACTGTTAGTTCTTCGCGGATTGCCTCTACAAACATTTCCGCATCTTTTCTTTTCAAAGACAACGGAGGAAGCAGTCGCACCACATTGGGCTTGGCTTCTCCGGTGAAAATTTTATGCTTCATAAGGAGCTGGCTGCGAAGTCCTTTTTTAGACTCCGGTACATCAAAGCCGATCATTAAACCGCGGCCTCGTACATTTTCAATAAAAGGTATTTGTTCCAGCTCTTCCCTCAGATACTTTCCTGTCATTATTGACTGCCCCATAAGCTTATCTGTTTCCATCACTTCCAGTACAGCCAGAGCGGCTGCGCAGGCCAGGTGGTTGCCTCCAAAGGTTGTTCCAAGTTGAAAATGCTTCGGAGATATTTTCGGAGAAATGATAATCCCCGCTACCGGAAATCCATTACCCATTCCTTTAGCCATCGTGTATATATCCGCATCCGCACCGGCATAGTCGTGGCTGAAAAATTTTCCGCTTCTTCCATATCCGCATTGCACACTATCGGCGATATAAACGGCACCATAGCTATCGCAAAGTATTCGTATCGTTTTAAGAAATTCATTATCCGCTACACGAATACCGCCTACTCCCTGAATTCCTTCTACTATAACGGAAGAAATATCGTCTCCGTGTCTTTTAAAAAAATCTGTCAGCGCTTCCTGATCATTGAAAGGAAGAAAGTGCACATGTGTTGTTTGGTTTACCGGCGCTATATAAGCTTTCTGATCCGTCGCACTTACCGCCAGTGAGGTACGGCCATGAAACGCTCCGTGAAATGCCACAACAATTTTACGTCCGTTGTGAAAACTCGCCAGTTTCAGTGCGTTCTCATTGGCTTCCGCACCGCTGTTGCATAAAAACAGCTGATACGTTTTTTTTCCGGAAATATTCCCCAGTTTTTCTGCCAGCTCTTCCTGCAGGGGAATCTGAACAGAATTTGAATAGAATGCAATTCTATGCAACTGATCTTCGATGCGTTTGATCCATTGCGGATGGCTATGTCCGATGCTTATTACAGCATGTCCTCCGTATAAATCCAGGTATTGCTCACCGCTAGCGTCCCACACATACGACCCGCGGGCACGTACAGGAGTAATTGGCTGAATGGGGTAAACATCAAATAATTTCATCCGTAGTGATTTTAAAAATAAGAGGCTTTAAGATGAAGTCCAGTTTCTTCCTCCAACCCCATCATCAGATTCATATTCTGTACGGCCTGGCCCACCGCACCTTTTAAAAGATTATCCAGCACGCTGTGAATGACAAGCTGATCGCCTTGTTTTTCCAGCTGGATCAGGCATTTGTTGGTGTTGATTACCTGTTTCAGAAAAATAGACTCCGGTGTCAGAATAGTAAACGGATGATTTTGATAATATTCCGTATAAAGCTCCTCTAGCTCCTCCACCGGTAATTGCACTTTACACTGCGAGCTTACAAAGATGCCTCTGGTAAAATCACCCCTCCAGGGTACAAAATGCAGACGAATCTGCTGATTGTCGGACAAGGTCTGTAATCCCTGAAGTACTTCCGGAACATGCTGATGCTGCAGGGTTTTGTAGGCCTGTATGTTATTCTCCCGCCAGCTGAAATGTGAGGTAGCAGTAAGCGTTTGTCCGGCACCGGTAGATCCTGTGATTCCGGTTGTGTAAACTTCATGCAGCAATCCGGCTTTTGCCAGCGGGAGAAGTCCCAGCTGGATAGCGGTGGCAAAACAGCCCGGATTAGCAACATATGGAGCTGAAGCGATTGCGGAGTAGTTCAGCTCCGGCAACCCGTACACAAAGGAGACTCCATTGTAAACAGGGGGTGTTGCCGTATTTTGTAAACGAAAATCATTGGTCAGATCGATGATCCGGATTTCATTCGGAAGCAGCGTTTCGCTTAAAAAACGTTTCGATTCTCCGTGACCCAGACAAAGAAACAACACCTCTGTTCCTTTCTCCGACATTTGATCTGTAAATAACAGATCGGTATCTCCCAATAAGTCCTGATGAACAGATGCAATAGGTTTCCCGGCATGACTCCGGCTGTGAACAAAAACGAGCTCTACTGCAGGATGATGCATAAGCAGCCGAATCAACTCGCCGCCTGTATATCCCGCTCCTCCAATAATGCCTGCGCGAATCTTCATGCCATTGTTGGTTTATCTGTTTTGACTTGGATTGCCTCTCTTTGTACCGACTGCCATATCCGTATTTGATTTCCGAAAATGGTACTGAAGCCGCGTACGTCTTCTCCACTATATCCGCTATTCATTTCCCCGTATTTCCCGAAACGACTATTCATCAAATCGTACGAACTTTCAATTCCTGCAATTATAAAACGATATGGATGCAACTGAACGTAAACAGATCCGGTTACCGTTTGCTGGCTATTTGTAAAATAGGCTTCGATGTCGCGCATTACAGGATCGAGGATTTGTCCTTCATGCAGCCAGTTGCCGTAAAACTGAGCCAGCGTATCTTTCCATTGAAGCTGCCACTTGGTGAGCACGTGTTTTTCAAGTGCATGATGTGCTTTCAAAATGATCATCGGTGCAGCTGCTTCAAACCCGACACGTCCTTTGATGCCAATGATGGTATCGCCCACATGGATGTCGCGGCCAATGGCATACGGAGCAGCAAGCTGCTGCAGGACGCGGATGGCTTCCACAGGATTAATATAACGACTACCATTAACCGAATAAAGTTCTCCCTTTTCAAATCCGAGTATGATGGTTTCCGTAGTTTGTTCATTTATTAACGGTGTCGGCCAGGCTTCTTCCGGCAACAACCCCTTGCTCTGCAGCGTTTCTTTTCCGCCGACACTGGTGCCCCACAGTCCTTTATTGATACTATACGCTGCTTTTTCAGCATTCATGGCAACACCTTTCTTTTGCAGGTATTCGATTTCTTCTTCACGGCTGATTTGCTGATCCCGTATAGGAGTGAGAATGGGTATACCGGGAAGCAATACATGAAAGATCATATCAAAGCGTACCTGATCATTTCCGGCTCCGGTACTTCCGTGAGCAACAGCATCTGCTTCAATCCTGCGCGCATGCTCGGCAATATGGAGTGCCTGCATCAACCGCTCCGCGCTGACACTGAGGGGATAGGTGTTGTTTTTAAGACAATTTCCAAAAACAAGATATTTGATAATACGCTGGTAATAATCGTCTACTGCATCTACCGAAACATGAGAAGCAACACCAAGCTTTTGAGCATGTTGCGCAATGAGCTCTAGCTCCGAAGCGTCAAACCCTCCGGTGTTGACGATAATGCTGTGTACTTCATAACCGAGTTCTTCACTCAGGTATTTAGCGCAATAGGTTGTGTCTAGACCGCCGCTGAATCCCAGCACTATGCGTTTCTTGTCTTTTGAATCTTTCTTCTTCGTTGTTTGTTGCTGCATAATTATTGTTTCATTAGGAGGAAAGGGGGTGTTTCATTGAAGTTGCAGAAAAGCGGTCTGTATTCGTTTTGTTTTTCCGAAGCATACGAACGAACTTCCATTGCTTAAACTGAAGCAGGCGTTCAAGTCCTTTTTTACGCGCTTCAAAAAACTGTTTGGTTTCTTCCGGCTCGTAATGATCTGCCGGGTCGTAGAGCATCGCGGTACACATACAGTTTTTCCGTTCTTTACTCATTAGAATTTCAAAGTTGACACAGCTTTTACATCCCGTCCAGAATTCCTCATCTTGTGTTAGCTCACTATAAGTAACCGGCTCATAACCCAGCTCGCTGTTGATTTTCATTACTGCTAGTCCTGTAGTAAGACCGAATATTTTAGCCTTGGGAAATAGATTACGGCTCAATTCAAAAATTTTCTTTTTAATGGATTTCGCCACGCCGCTTTTTCGGTAATCGGGATGAACAATCAGACCACTGTTGGCAACAAATGCACCATGACTCCAGGTTTCTATATAACAGAAACCAACCCATTCTTTTTGAAGAGTATGTGCAATGACGGCTTTCCCTTCACGCATTTTTGACGCGATGTATTCAGGACTTCTTTTGGCTATGCCAGTTCCGCGAGCCTGAGCACTCTCTTCCATTTCAGCCGTTATCTGTTCTGCAAAGAACACGTCTTCAGCTTCTGCAACACGAATAATAATATCCGATAACATGACCATCAATAAATCTTGGGGTTAAATGGATTACCAGTCCGGAAACAGGATTCGGAAATAAGTTCACTGACAGGGGCCGTGGTTAGTGACTCGTCCTGTCAGACAACGCGTCGTTGAAAACGTAATGGAATACGCATGAAGATCATGAGTCGTAAAACGAGTTTAATGGTTGATTGTTTGCGCAGCAAAAGTAAAAATTCTGAATAACAAAGGGTGCGCTTTCATTAAAAAATTAACCGATACGATCATTCGTTAGAATAGATGTATAAAGAAAGTGTTTCTATAGTTGAAATTCCTCGCTACCAATCTCTCGCAAAGCGGAGCCGAGAACAAAAAAAGAAAACAAAAATATATGCAGGAAAAAATCTACCCCTAACGATCCAGCAAGATCACCAAAAACAATGCTGCCAGAATAATGGTACGAGAACGCAACTTTAAGTATACCTGAGACACAAACATCATGAAGAAAGAAATACAAATTTGTTTATACCTGTTTACTGATTCAACATCAACGGCATCGCCAGCATCAGCACATCTTCTCCTTCAGACTGTTCAGACGGTTTGATGAGGCCGGCCTTGGTTGGCGTGCTTAACTCGAGGCGAACATCCTCGGTATCAATAGCGCTTAGCATCTCAACCAGAAAACGTGCATTGAAGGCTATCTGAATATCCTCTCCTTTATAGGCACAACCCATCCGCTCATTTCCTTCGAAACTGAAATCCAGATCCTGTGCCGCAAGTCGCAACTCATTACCACTGATACTGAGTACCACCTGATTGGTGCTTTTATTACTGAAAACGCTGACTCTGCGAAGTGCTCCCTGAAAATCGTTTCGGCTCACCGTCATGGTATACGGATTTTCAGCAGGGATCACAACTTTATAATCCGGGAAACGGGCATCGATAAGCCGGCAAACCAGTTCTGTTTCACCATGACTTACAAAAAGGTGATTGTTGTTATAGGAAAGCGTCAGCACATCTTCATTCGCAGGCAAAGCGCTCTTTAACAGATTCAATGGTTTTTTAGGGACGATGAAACTTTCGCTTTTAGGACAGCTCACATCCGTTCTTCTATATTTTACAAGCCGGTGCGCATCTGTAGATACAAAAGTGAGGCCTTTCTTTTCCAATTCGAAATAGACACCGGTCATAGCAGGACGCAGATCGTCGTTGCTAACGGCAAATAAGGTTTTATTGATCGCGGTAACCAAGGCATTGGAAGTCATGGTGAAGGAATTGGTCACGTCGCTTACCGGCTCTTTGGGAAAATTGTCCGGATTTTCACCCATTACCTTATACTTACCGTTGTCACTGGTAATTTCCACCGAATAATTTTTATCGATATTAAATGTCAGCGGCTGATCGGGTAAATTTTTCAGTGTTTCCATCAGAATTTTAGCAGGAATACAAACCCGGCCGCTTTCCTTGGCATCAATGTCCACATGGATTTTCATAACTGTTTCCAGATCCGTGGCCACCACTGTTAGTTTGGCCTTATTAACTTCAAAGAGAAAATCTTCCAGAATTGGTAACACCGTATTGTTGTTGATTACTCCATTGATCTGTTGCAGGTTCTTGAGTAAAATAGAAGAAGAAACAACGAATTTCATACGCTTTTGTTATTTGATAGTTTGTTTTTATAAATAATACACTTATTCTCATCATTACCGATTATCAGGCGGTCAATCGGAGCATTTCATGTCAAAAAGGGTTTTTATTTGAATGTAAATTTATGTGTGGTGCTGAAAGCACCATATTGAAACTGGTATGCTGCCCTAACTCTCCATGAGTAAATTGTTCCTATGCTAAGTCCTGAAGTAACGTCAATAAAACCGACATTACTTCTCGTCAGCATAATTAACGGCCTTAATAAACCGGAAGACGAAATTTCTACTTCATAAAATTTGGCATCCGGTAATAAATTCCAACTGAGGCGCGCAATTTTTGAATTAGTAGGCGACGTAAGGATATTTGAGCTTAGATTAAGAGGCGCTAGAAACCCAATATTACTAACCGGGATTGTGCTTGTTCCTGTAATTATTTTGTAGGGCCTTAACTTATTACCAGAAGCCTCTCCAAGCTCGAAGGATAGGTTTCTTCCCCACGCCCACAATGTGCCGTCATTTTTGAGTGCAAAACAATTAAACCCATTTGCTGCAATAGAAACAATTCCTGTAAGATTTGCAACTTGCGCAGGAGTAGTTCTTTTAATAGTGGTGCTGTCGCCCAGTTGTCCCAAATCATTATCTCCCCATGTCCAAACCGTTCCATCTTTCTTAAGTGCCATGCCATGTGTGTTTCCTGCACTGATTGCATTTATTCCATTCAATCCCTGGACTTGGATTGGTGTTGCACTCATCACCGATGGGCTTGCGGATGTAGTACCATACAAATAGCCCCACGCCCAAACTGTTCCGTCGCTTTTTAATGCCATTGATGATAAAGAATTTGCAGATATAGCAATAATATTGGTGAGACCGGAAACCGATACTGGCAAACTGCTGCATTGACACCCTTCGCGGCTTGAAGTACCGTTGCCTAGCTGGCCATAGTTATTAAGCCCCCAGGACATTAATGTGCCATCGCCTTTTAGAGCAAGGGTATGGCCGGCTCCAGCAGAAATAGCCGTAATTCCCGAAAGCCCCTTTACCTGTGTAGGATCAAGGCTATATCTATTACTGAGAACTGTAGTAAGAGATTCCCCATCACCCAATGCGCCATAGGTATTATTACCCCAGCTCCACACTGTTCCATCAGATTTAAGCGCCGCAGTGAATCTGTCACCTGGAGCAATGCTTTTTGCTGTAAAATTGCTTATTAGTTTTGGGGTAGGTATACAAAAACAGCCGGTTGTATCCCTTTTCCCGAGTCCTAATTGGCCGAAAGTATTATCGCCTGAAGATAAAATAGTTCCATCAGACCTGAGAAAAAAGGAGCCTGTTGCCATAAAAACCGCCTTTACATTTTGTAATGATAATTTAGGCACAAAGCTGCTGCTCGGTGTTGTGGTTTCGGTTCCCAGATTACCTTTGTTATTGATACCACTGCCTCTTACAGAGCCGTCATTGCAAATGATAAGATTATTTGCTCCGTTACCGGCAATAAGTTGCGAGAACAATTTTACAGGTATGAAATTAGTTAATACTAGGAGAGATATAATAAGTCTGCAACTAAAATATAGGAAACCAAATGATTTCATAAGTGAATAGTTTTAAGTTTTATATGCTACTTTAGAAGAATGCAAGATACAGCTAATTGCCGTTTCTTTTCCCTGCAGGTTACCGGGGATTCGGACTTCTCCAATAAGTTGCTTTCGGTTACTTTTGCTCCAAATTTTCATTCCCATGAAGCTCTCTCATCTAGCGGAAACACTGATTGGCTCGGAGATCGTTAAACTCGGGAATCAGATTAAAGAACGCATCCGAATGGGAGAGCGGATTTTTAACTTCACCATTGGCGACTTCGATAGCCAGGTTTTCCCCCTTCCGGCCGAACTGGAAGAAGAAATTCACAAAGCATATCGGGAACGTTTTACAACCTATCCTCCGGCCGAAGGTATTTTAGATTTAAGGCAGCAGTTGTCGATCTTTTTAAAAAGTCGACTGGGCCTTGACTATCAGCCGGATGAAATTCAGATCGCCTCCGGTGGCCGCCCCCTGATCTATGCCGCATTTAGGGCCCTTGTTGATAAAGGAGATCGGGTAATCTACGCCGTTCCTTCTTGGAATAATAACCACTATGTACATTTTACGGAAGCAGAGCACGTTGTGGTTGAAGCACATGCCAAAGACCGCTTCATGCCAACGGCTGCTGCACTTGCTCCTCTACTCAAAGGGGCAACACTCCTTTGCCTGTGTACTCCGCAAAACCCAACCGGCACAATGCTTGACCGGGAAGAGCTGGAAAAAATCTGTGATCTGGTAATCCAAGAAAATAAAACGCGCGGAGCAGATGAAAAGAAATTATTCATCTTGTTTGATCAGATGTACTGGACACTCACGTTCGGAGATCATATGCACCATACTCCCGTAACCCTCCGGCCTGAACTGAAAGAAACTACTATTTTTATCGATGGCGTAAGTAAAGCCTTTGCCGCAACCGGCATTCGTGTTGGATGGACTCTGGGAAACAAAGAGGTGATTGCTAAAATGAAGGCAATCCTTTCGCACGTTGGAGCATGGGCCCCAATGGCCGAACAAAAAGCCGTTGCCCGCTACCTTACCCAATCCAAAGCAATAGATGCGTTCATGACTTCTTTTAAAGAAGAAATTCGTTTCCGGCTTGAATCGATTGCAGCAGGATTCGCTGCGCTGAAAAAAGAGGGATTCCCAATTGACCTCGTTCATCCTCAGGGCGCTATTTACCTCACCCTCAAAATCGATTTGAAGGGAAAAAGAAAAAGTGATGGCGAACTGTTGCAATCACAATCCGATGTCACCCGTTTTCTGCTTGAAGCAGCAAGCCTCGCCATTGTTCCGTTTTATGCATTTGGCGCTCCCGCCGACTCCCCTTGGTATCGCCTGAGCGTAGGCACCTGTCGCAAAGAAGACATTCCCGATTTTCTCCAGAAACTCAGATCTGCATTGCTCACGCTTCAATAACTGAATTATGCATCCGGAAATTCATTCCAAACTTCCTGCTGTAGGTACTACAATATTTACAGTAATGAGCGCCCTTGCTGCAGAATATAAAGCTGTGAATCTTGGACAGGGCTTTCCGGATTATCCCATGCAGGAAGAACTCGCCGATAAATTAACCGCAGCTATCCGGGAAGGACACAATCAGTATGCACCAATGCCCGGCCTTCTGAAACTCAGAGAACGCCTGGCAGAAAAAGCAGCGTTGCTTTATAATGCAAACGTGCATCCCAACGAAATCACCATTACTCCCGGAGCCACCTATGCAATTTATACCGCACTTACAACGATTCTCAACCCGGGCGATGAAGTCATTCTCTTCGAACCGGCGTACGACAGTTATATACCGAATATCGAAATCAACGGCGCAAAGCCGATCCCGTTGCCACTGACCTTTCCGGATTATAAAATTGACTGGCCCGCCGTAAAAAATGCAATTACCCCCCGTACAAAAGCCATCCTCATCAATTCCCCTCATAATCCTACCGGAAGCGTACTGGAACCTGAAGACTTGCAACAACTCAAGGCTGTAGTTGCTAATACAAACATCTTTATTATAAGCGATGAAGTGTATGAACACCTGATCTTTGACGGGAAATCGCATCAGAGTCTACTGAAAGATCCCGATTTGTTTGCCCGCAGCTTTGTTTGTTTTTCATTCGGAAAAACCTATCACTGTACCGGCTGGAAAATCGGTTACTGCATCGCGCCGGAACCATTGACAAAAGAATTCAGGAAAGTACATCAGTTTAATGCATTCACAACTTTTACCCCGGCACAGATAGCCCTGGCCGACTTCCTTCAAAAAGAAGAAGCCTATCGATCACTTCCCCAGTTCATGCAGAAAAAGCGGGACTATTTTACGGAGCTGATGCAACAAACACGATTTGATCTGCTCCCTTCCTATGGCAGCTATTTCATCTGTGCCGGCTATCAACGGATCAGCGACGAAGCGGATACGGATTTTGCCATCCGGCTTACAAAAGAAGTTGGAGTAACTACCATTCCCGTATCTGTTTTTTACAGAGATCGTAAAGACGACCGGGTTGTACGTTTTTGCTTCAGCAAAAAAAATCAGACGCTGGAAGAAGCTGCGGAACGGCTCCTGAAAATTTAAGCGCGCTTACTTTTTATATATTTTTCACGAAGAATGGCAGACATGCTGGTATGCTGCACCTTGCTCTCCAGCCAGGAAATAATATCGAGGTATGCAAAAGCCCGGGTTTCAAAGCGGTTTTTCTCCAGTTCTTTAATCTGTTCCAGCAAGTCTCTCAGTGCCGGACGAATCTGTTGTGCGCTCGGATAGCTTTTTTTCAAAAAGCGAAACACCGCCTCTTCCACCACCGTTAAATTTTTCATGCGCAACATGAACCGGTGCACCGCTTTAACCAGAGAATCTAAAATATCAAAATTCCCCAGTTCATAATGACAAATCAAATGCATCAGACGCGCATAGGACTGAAGATCCATCCGTAAATCAACTGGTCCATTGATGATCTTCAGCAGGTAATCAATGGCTTTTTCATACTCTCCGTTTCCGAAACATAAAGACGCAAACTTATAATTGAATACAAGAATACGATGCGTGTCTACGTAAAGTTCATACTCGGAAAGCTTTTCTTCTATCTCAGGGATCAACGCCACACCGGCATCAAAACTCCCTTTCATGAGATGGCCGTTAATTTTAGCACTGTTGATATAGATGGAAATATGCGTTTTGAAATTGTCATGCCGCTTTGCTTCATCTGTCTGAGCAAATTTTTCAAATGCCTTCAGTGTTTGATCAAAACCTTTGTAGTGACGAAGATCAAACTGTGCGTTCAACAGAGAATGAACTCCTTTGATATAATGACCGGTTTCGATTCCTTTGAGCTTTACATCTTCGTCAAACAAAGCCACCCATTTATGCGCATAGCGGTAGTTCATCAGAAAATCCTGCCGTATAAAGGCATACCAGCAATAACTCTGATAGAGATATAACCGTTCGTAAAAACCGGATACCTTTTCTGGATCGGAAGGAAGGTTGGATTTAAAATAAGCCCGTATATTTTTTTCATCCGCTTCATTGCGTGCATGACCATGCAGCACATACCACCGGTATAATAATAAAGCAAGATTAGACAACCGGGTTACACGATCTATGTGTTCGCTGTTTGCAGTTGCCTCCTCTGTAAGTTGCTGCGTTTTTTCCGTAGAACTGCGGGTGATGTGCAGAATTTCTATTTTCTTTTCAAGGGAGAGCAACTGTACCAGCGTATTGAACTTATGGTGTGCGATCGCCTGCTCCTTGGCTTTTTCAAGAATCCTCAAACTTTGAATTTTCAGACCCTTATTATAAAGAATACGCGCATGATCCAGATGTTCACTCAGCTGCAGATCAATATTATCTCCCGTACGAAGCAGACGAAGACTGGACAATACTTCTTTGTATAAATGTGCTTTCAGATTTGCAAGCTGTGCGCGTGTGAGTTCCGGCATCTTCCGAAATAAAAGGCGCTCGTCGTATTCCTGCATGCGGTCTAGGGCATCAAAAAGCTGAATGATTTTCAGATCTTCTTTGGCAGAACTTCGTTTGATATAAAGTTTGAAATGCCGCTTCTCCGCTTTTTCGAGCGAACGAATCAACTGAAATAAAATATCGGAATACCGGTTTGCCATCAGTAGTTTTTTTCAGTGAAACTCTTGTCTGACAAGGGTTTCGAAAAATTAATCACGCTTTGGGATCATACGAAAAGCTGGAACTTGATTTTTCGCCTGCCCAAGGCAAAGGTAATTTTACATCGTTAAGCAAATGTGATCATTACGGCAAACAGATAAGATCAGTTTGTTTTACAAACGAGCCTTAAGAAAGGTTCACTCTTATACAAAGTTACTTTTTTCATATGGCAAGCAATCGATTACGGTCCGCTGTTTCTACAGCAGACCTTTTCGTTTTAGGCAGGTTCGTATTGTAAAAGAACTGTAAAGTCTTCCGTAATTGTTCTTTTTTCTGAACTCATTCATAGATTCGATGTTATCATAAAAATTTTTTTAATGAATCTGGGTTATTTACAACAGGCTATCTCTCCGGCGCGTGAAAAAATCATTCATCATCCTGTTTATAATGAATTGAAGCGATTGCAGGATCTGCAGATCTTTTGTGCGCATCATGTTTTTGCCGTTTGGGACTTTATGAGTTTGCTTAAACGGCTTCAGCAAGAACTCACCTGTGTCAACATTCCATGGCAACCAAAAGGCTCTGCCACTACCCGTTACCTGATCAATGAAATTGTTTTAGGAGAAGAAAGCGATATCGATCCAAATGGGACACATACCAGTCATTTTGAACTTTATCTCCGCGCCATGCAAAACATGCATGCCGATATTGCTCCAATTCAGCTATTGTTAGCCGACCTGAGGTCTGGTTTGTCTGTTGAATCTGCTCTTGAAAACGGATCTATTCCGGAATCAGTGCGTTCATTTTGTTCGCATACTTTCAAATTGGTGAACGAAGCTCCTCCCCACGTGCTGGCATCGGTCTTTACTTTTGGTCGGGAAGATTTAATTCCGGATATGTTTCATGAACTGGTAAGCAGTCTTTCATCCAGCTATCCGGAAGAAGTTGCTCTGTTTCAATATTACCTTGAAAGGCATATTGAAGTAGACGGCGATCATCACAGCATTTTAGCACTTCAAATGGTAGAAGAACTTTGCGGGACCGACAAAGAAAAATGGGAAGATGCTACCACAGCCGCCCTGGAGGCTTTAGAACAACGCCGTGTTTTATGGGATTGTATCCTGAAAGCCATTCAGGAAAATCACGTTTACTCTTCTCCGTTATCAGTATAACAAAAATGGTCCGATTTCTTTTTGCCAATCCGAATCAATTGCAGTATTCGGTTCGGAATCATTGAGGAGTAAATAAACCGCATTTTCTATCCCCAGCAACAGATCGAGATGGTTTTTGCCGGACGGATTTGCGGCGGTGGGATAAGGGCGCGGCCTCAAACGATCCGGATGCAATAGCCGGATAAGACGTAGCAGTTGCCATCCCGTTTGCACCGGATGAAAAGTTTCCGGGTCTGTTACTGCCCAGCAGATACCAGGGCACCACTCCCCTTTATAAGGAGGAAAAACCGCCTTGAACCGGCAAGCCTCAAAAGTGATTCCTGCTAAAGGGTTTTTTTCAATTTCTATAATCAGGTCGTTTACTTCAAGCCAGGGGGCTGCATATACCCGAAATGAATATTCGGTTCCCCTGCCCTCATTCAGATTTAATCCTTCTGCCAGGCAGGTTCCGGGATAACAACGGGCCGACTGCAGATTCTGTATCGCCGGTGAAGTGGGAATAAAAGGCAGGTCTTTTTTAGAATGGCTTTTTCTATCATACGAAGGCACCGGAATCACCTGCAATGAAAGCTTTGGAATACGCAAAGCTTTAAAGTAACCGGCCAGCTCCCCGAGTGTACAGCAATGCCGGATTGGAATATTCCAACGGCCGATGAACGATGTACAATGCTGTTCATCCAGCCAGGGGCCTTCTGCTAAAGACAAATCTGCCCCAGTCGGATTGGGACGATCGAGTACGGTAAACGGAATTCTCGCCTCAGCACAGCTTTCCATCACATAGGTCATCGTCCATAAATATGTGTAAAACCTGCATCCGATATCAGGGATATCAAAATATACCGCATCGATCCCCTCCAAATCCGAATGGTTCGGAGCCATTTTATCTCCATATAAACTGATTACCGGCAATCCCGTCACCGGATCAACGTGGTCATCTTGTCGAAGCCCATCCGCACCGGCAGCAGAAAGCCCGTGCTCCGGAGAAAAAAGCCGGTTGAGGCGGAAACCCCGGTCAATCAGGGCCTTCCTAGACGGTATGGCGGAGGAAGTAACAGCAACATCATTGGTAACCAGTGCTATCCGACCCACAGAATCCGGATTTTCATTCTTTAATAATACATCGATGCCAAAATGCATACAGCAATTTATGGATTCTATTTGCTTACACCGTTAGGTAAGCACAAACTAAGCAGGAACCCTTATGACGAATGGGTTAACCCCCTCAATTTTAGATTCTTTCCCTCAAATTCCTTGCTGCAGGCGAATTTGCATCGTAATCTTGTGTTGTCATTCAATGACACCGTATCCAAATCCTACCAAAAACCAAAAATCCAATGGCCCCGTTTTTAAAACGGCCCTGTGAAACGAAAAACCAAATGGCTTCTGTACCTATCGAAAACGGACAATAAAGAAAAGAATATTGAAGCCAGATAGAAAAT
>Ga0315902_10000721_pt1 | contig 55515 bp, 56 predicted proteins | sample LakEriMetagenome_9_FD_203523 | JGI IMG/M metagenome (GOLD analysis project Ga0315902, IMG submission 203523) | Freshwater fungal communities from buoy surface, Lake Erie, Ohio, United States - Buoy 12 MA117 | ecosystem: Environmental > Aquatic > Freshwater > Lake > Lake biofilm | place: USA... | reverse complement strand
AAAATCTTTCAGGCTTTCTACCTGCTGCCACTTCAACGGCGTGATGAGCAATATCTACTCCGCATAACGTTCGTGCACCTTCAAATGCATCCAGTAGCCACCCATAACCGCATCCGACGTCTAGGACATCCGATTGAGAAAGTTCATGGCTACTGTATTTCTTGTAGGCATAAACGAGAATCTTGTCGCGCCATTTATCAAAGACCGTTTGCTGGGGTTCACCTTCCGGTGATGTCGCGCCATAGAGTTGTGAAAAATACTCATGGCCTGCGGTTTCACGATTTTTGTCCATCAGAACGCCTCGTGCTTCCCAATAAATTTGGAGAAAGGTAGCAGTCGGATTGAATACTCAAAGAAAAAATCCGAAATAAATCGCGGTGGGTCATCCCCAACCGCGTCCCTGGATGGCCAAATCTCCCCCAGTGGGTGCGCTCCAGCCCCTGGATATCACCCCGCAACGCGCATAAATCTCTATAACTCGCGGGTAGCCAAAAGGCGGGATTTCACTTACTATTTCTGGTAATAGGATCCACAAATTCATCTGTAATTCACGTGCGATTAACAAGTTATTCACGCGTGCTTATCGGTGAAGCCCTCGCGGTCCAAACTATAAGGAGAAAAATAAGAATGAAAAGAAACTTGGCATTACGTGCCTTGGCAACTGTGGCGTCATCAGCGCTTCTTGCCGGTGCATTCACTGTAGGTGCGCTCACCCCAGCGCAGGCTGCAACTAGCACGACAGTGACTCTGCTTTCAGGTGCAGACATCACATCTTTGAACTCCGGCACGACCTCAGGAAATACGGCTTACAACGCATTGCCTGGTTCGCTAACTGGAATGGGCTTCACTTACTACGACGACAAACCATCTTTGGTCATGAATACCAAATTTGGAACAATGAAGATTGTTAAGAAGGCACCGACAGACTTCCGGATCGAGTACACAGTTGCAAAGGGTCAGCAATGGTCTGATGGCACACCAATCGATGCAGTCGACTTACTTCTCTCGCACATCATTGCATCAGAGGAATATTCTAAGACTGCGGGTCTCGGAGATCCAACCGGCGACGTCACTCCATCATTCGATAGCGCGAGCTATGGAGGAACTTACGGTAAGCACGTAGTTGGTTTGCCAACGCTTAGTGCGGACAACATGAAATTGACAGTTAAATTCGACAAGCCTCTGCCAGATTGGGAGTTGCTTGCACCTGGACCAAGTCCAGTTCACGCGCTATCACTTCTTGCGGATGGTAAGAAGGGGTTGCAGTCTGCCTCTGTTAATGCAGCAGCCAAGGAAAAATTCCTGGATGCATTTAATTCAAAGAGCACTGCTCACCTAAAGGCGATGGGTAAGGTTTGGAGTGATGGATACAACATCACTAAAGTTGATGCCTCCACGAATGATCTACTTCTTATCTCTAATGGTGGCTTCATCGTTTCAAAGTTCACCCTAGGTGATTCAATGGTTCTCGTACGTAACGATAAGTACTCATCAGGTCCAGAGATGGCAAAGACAAACCCAATCAAGACAGTGGTAATCAAGATCATCACCGACAACACAGCATCTGTTCAAGCGCTGCGCAATGGCGATATCGATGTCTACTACAACACCACTGCAACTGCAGCTGACAAGGTTGTTCTCGAAGGTCTTCCAAACGTAACAACTCTCATCAAAGCTGGAGGAGGATATTCACATATTCGTCTTCGCACTGATGCTATGCAAGGAAAGACAGATAAATACACGGGCCCATTTGCAGGAAACAGCACTAGAGCCAGAGATCTGCGAAAGGCATTCTTGCTTGCTACTCCGCGTGAGCAGATGGTCGATGTCTTAATCAAGCCGATCCAATCAACTGCAGCACCTTTGGATACAGAGTTTGAATTCCAAGGATCTCCTGCATACAAAGCACTCACCGCTGCATCTGGCGTAAAACAGTTTAGTACTGGAACACAGGCTGAGCGCACCGCACAAGCATTGGCGATTGTAAAGAAGTACTATCCAAAAGCTTCTGCAACAAATCCACAGGTTAAGTTGAAGTTCGTTCACTACAACAACTCAACTCGTAACAACATGGCGAAGTTGATCATTGCTGAGACTAAGAAGGCGGGATTCGATGTTACAGATGTCCCAAGAGATCTAACCTTCTTCGACGACATTGAACTCGCTGAATTTGATGTTGCGATGTACGGACTTGGTCTTAGTTCAATTAGCCAAGCAAACGGAGTATCCGTCTTCAAAACCGATGGCGGAAATAACAACAATGGTTGGAGCGATCCAGCCCTTGATAAAATCTTGACTAGCATTCAAAGCGACGTCCTGACTCCAAAGCAACTTGCTGCCAGACGTTTAATTGCGGACAAAATGATCGTCCGAAATTACTGGACGCTGCCTTTGTATACCAATCCAAATATTTCGGCTTGGAATAAGGAAATCAAGAATATAAAGCCAGCACCGATCGGAAATAACATCACTTGGAACTACTTCGAGTGGTCTTACTAACCGATAGCTACATCTAGTTACTGAAAAAAACCGAGGTGCCGCCAACGGCACCTCGGTTTTTTCGGTGCTAAACTCCTGTCTAATTCTCAACAGTTTTTGAAACGATAATCGTCAGCGGTTTTTCCGCAGTCAGGGTGATACTTTGTTACAGTATTTGGCTCGCCGTTTAGGAATGATGTTTGTTATCGTTTTTGGCGCTAGTTTTCTGGCTTATAATTTACAAGCATATTCTTCAAACCCACTTTCGGTTTTCGGGGAAAGTACCGAGATAAATAAAGACTTCCTTAAGACGAAGATGATTAGAGATCTTCAACTAGATGTCCCTCCGCCGATTCGTTACTTCTCGTGGCTTCGTGGAATTGTTGCCGGCTTATGGGGCAATTTTGATATGGGTCTAACGCGCGGCAATATCCCAGTGACCGAGGTGCTCGCCCAGGCAATCCCAGTAACCATCAAGCTTGTCATCACCGCAACTTTCCTAGCGATCATCTTCGGAATCTCCGTTGGAATGATTACCGCCATTCGTCAGTACAGCCGTTTTGACTACGTGATGACCTTTGCTTCTTTCCTTCTATTTTCACTTCCAATTTTTTGGGTTGCTGTATTACTAAAAGAATTCATGGCGATTCAGTTTAATGATTTCTTAGTAGACCCGAAAATTCCGCCTCTTACGATCGTCATCACCTCGTTGATTTTGGGCTTCATCATGGCTGGTTTTGCAGGCGGTACAAGAAAACAATTTCTATCCGTTCTTGCGGGTGGCGCCGTCATCGCTGGCAGCCTGCTCACCTTTATGAGTGCGACAAATTGGTTTATTGACCCCGCTCTTGGAATATTTGGTGTCACTCTTCTATCTCTTTCTGGCGCAGCAATCGTGATTCAACTCATCTCCGGGCTGGATAGCAAGAAGGGACGAATCGCTGGATTTGCAACTGCAATAGCTGTAGCCATCTTGTACTACCCACTTCAATCGCTTATGACAGAAACTGCCTCAATCCTGAATGTTCTTGCAGTATTCGCGATTACGATCTCGGCAGGCGTAGCTATTGGATACCTAGTTAGTTCGATAGATCGCCGCGTTTATATTCGGGTTGGAGTATTCACTGCACTAATTTCTACTGTACCAATTATCGTGGATCGATTTATGAGTGAATTTTCTGAGTATATGAATTCCGATGCCGTCGGAGGGCGTCCAATTCCAACCTTGGGGCAAGCAAATGATCTTCTTACTCCGGAACAACTCGGAAATTTCTGGATTAATGGATTGGATACCGTAGTTCACTTGGTGCTACCAACTCTCGCACTAACGCTAATCTCATTTGCCGGATATGTTAGATTTTCACGTGGCAGTCTTCTTGAGGTCTTGAACATGGATTACATCCGCACCGCAAGAGCTAAAGGCTTAAGCGAACGAACTGTGATCGTTCGTCACGGAATGAGAAATGCGATGCTACCTCTAACAACAATTTTGGTAAATGATTTCGCGGGACTTTTGGGCGGAGCAATCATCACCGAGGGTGTCTTTGCCTGGAAAGGCATGGGTCAATTATTTAACGATGCACTTCGAGGGTACGACATGAATCTATTTATGGGTGTTTTTGTATTGACCGCCTCATTAACCGTCATAGCCAACTTTGTGGCGGATCTTCTCTACGGTGTGGTAGATCCTAGAATTAGAATTAGGAAATAGGTTGAAATGAAAAAAAATAATGAGAATGTTGACTCTTCTTCTGAAGAGAATGCAAGCCAAATAGTTGACCGCGAAACTGAAGGGTTAAGTCAACGACAGATCATTATTAAAAGATTTGTTAAACACAAGGCGGCTATGGCATCCGTTGTTACTTTGATTTCAATTATTCTGATTGTCTTTACAGCCACAGGTATTCGCGTCGGCTTTGGTAGTTTTTCATTTAGATTACCCGGTTGGTGGCCCTATTCGATTTCTGATATTGACCCTGAAGGCGCACTCGCAAATATGTGCAACGGCGGCGTAACCGGCTGCCCGACACTAGATCTTGCTCCCCCTTTCCTGGATGGCGACGGGGTTCAACTTGGAAATCATCCCTTCGGAACAGATGCAATCGGAACAGATTATTTCGCGCTTGTCACACGAGGCGCACAGCAGTCAATCATGGTTATGGTTATCGTAAGTTTCCTTGGAATATTAATCGGTACAATCGTCGGTGCAATCGCGGGATTCTTTGGCGGCATTGTAGATTCGATTTTGATGCGCTTGACAGATATGTTCCTGGTTACCCCAACGATTGTTGTTGGAGCAGTGATTGGATTTAAATTCGGTAATCTAGGAATAGTTCCACTCGCATTAATGCTCGGCTTCTTCGCCTGGATGGGCCTGGCGCGATTCGTTAGAACCGAGTTCCTCACTCTCCGGGAGCGTGAGTTTGTAGACGCCGCACGAGTTGCTGGCGCCTCAGATAGACGGATTATTTTCAAACACATTCTTCCTAATGCAGTAGGAATTATTGTTGTTGTTGGAACGCTATTGATGTCCGGTGCGATTCTTGCCGAAACTGCCTTGAGCTATCTGGGCTTTGGAGTTAGAGCGCCGGATGTATCCCTTGGATTACTAATCAGCCAGTATCAGGGAAGTTTTGGCATTAGCCCTTGGCTTTTCTGGTGGCCAGGCGCACTTATTGTTTCGATTGCTTTATGTGTTAACTTCATTGGAGATGGACTACGTGATGCTTTCGATCCAAGACAGCGCAGGCACATTTCTGCCAAGGAACGGAAACTGGCCAAAGAAATGAATAGAGTTAAAAGCTAATGAGTTCTCTTCATCCGCTCACGGATAAGGAAGGCAGCTTGTCCACTTACGCTGTCAAGACTCGCGCTCATAGATTCCATGCCATAACTTTTGGATTCACTGAGCGGAAGTCCTCCTCCGTACCATCCAAACTTTTTTTCGGCAATCCATCTTTGTTTGCCAGTAGCTGGAGCTACCCAAACCCTAGTTTTTCCACCCGAGTGAATGATGGCAAGGCTCCATTTAGTTTCCAGATCCAAAACTTCTCGATACGGAATCAACTTGGAACTAAGCGGATTGATAACTTCGATTACGTCCTCTCTCAAAACGAGTTTCGGCCTAAGCCAAATAAGGTAGACAACTCCCCCAAAGATGAAACAAAGCAAAAGTTCGAAGAATGTTTGTGCCGAATTAGTGCCAACCCAGAAGCTATTTATCCCGGAAAGAGTTATCAAAAACATGGAAACGCCGGCCCAGGCGAAATTACTGCGCGGTCTGAAGGTTTCATTCATAATCTAAGTATTGCAGGAGAAAGAAAATGAGCACAACAAATCAGCCAGTTCTTCACGTATCAAATTATAATATTGACTTCTGGGTTGAAGGTGTGTGGTATCCGGCTGCAATCGATATGAATTTTGAAGTACAGGCCGGCAAAGTTCTTGCCATTGTCGGTGAATCTGGTTCTGGAAAGACTTCAATTGCTATGGGTCTGATGGATCTATTGGCATCGAATGCCCGTGTTTCGGGGAGTGTAAAGATCAAAGGCGAAGAAATGATCGGGGCGAGCAAATCCGTTCTTCGAAAGACACGTGGTCGCGATGTTGCCTATATCTTCCAAGAACCGATGACCGCGCTTAACCCGGTTTACACGATTGGCTTCCAAATTGTTGAAACACTTCGCACTCACTTCGATATGGGTCCTCAAGAAGCTAAAGTGCGCGCTATCGAACTACTCGCCATGGTTGAGATTCCTAGCCCTGAAGCATCTTTTGATAAGTACCCTCACCAACTCTCCGGTGGCCAGCGACAACGCGCAATGATCGCGCAGTCTCTCGCTTGCGATCCCGGTTTGCTCGTGGCAGATGAACCAACGACCGCCCTTGACGTGACAGTGCAGGCTGAGATTCTTGATTTAATTCGCGGACTTCGCGATAAATTGAATTCCGCAATTTTGCTAATCACTCACGACATGGGCGTTGTCGCAGATCTTGCCGATCACATTTTGGTGATGAAAGAGGGATTGACCGTTGAGTACGGAACATCTGATCAAATTTTTAATCGCCCACAGCATCCATATACGCAACAACTTCTCGCAGCGGTACCGAAACTCGGTTCTGTCGAAGTTCGTGAACGCTTACCCGAGTTGATCGGATTGCCTCCAGTTCTGAAGTTACAGAACGTATCAATCGAATACCCTAAAAAAGGTCGCGTACCTGCTTTTCGGGCGGTCTCTGATTTTAATTTGGAAATTTTCCCTGGTGAAATCGTTGGACTCGTTGGCGAATCAGGTTCAGGCAAGACAACTGTGGGTCGTGCCTCTATTGGATTACTCCCCGCAGTTGCGGGCAAAATAGAGATTGTCGGTAGAGATATAACGAGGCCAACTTCAAAGGAGCTGCGTGAGATACGTAGATTCACCGGCATTGTCTTCCAGGATCCTGGAAGTTCGCTAAACCCGCGTCTACCTATCGGCGAAAGTATTGGCGAGCCTTTACTTCTCTCTGGAGATGCCAAAGGTAAAGAGCTCGATAGACGCGTTGAAGATCTACTCGATAGCGTGGAGCTTCCTAGGTCGTATCGCAACCGCTACCCACACGAACTCTCAGGTGGACAACGACAGCGTGTAGGTATTGCTCGCGCACTTGCCTTAACCCCCAGTTTATTGATTGCCGACGAACCAACATCTGCTCTTGATGTTTCGGTACAGGCTCGCTTCCTAGATCTCTTGCAGGACCTGCAAGATAAGTTGAAGTTTGCATGCCTCTTCATCACTCACGATCTCGCTGTTGTGGACATTCTTTCTCACCGAATCGCAGTAATGCAGGATGGCCGCCTTGTTGAGGTAGGTTCGCGAGATCAAATCCTGAAGAGCCCTCGCGAGGAATACACCAAACGATTAATCGGTGCCGTCCCTGTTCCAGATCCTGCGGAACAACGTATCCGTCGTGAAGCTCGTCTAGCAAGCAAATAATTCACAATGGAGAAGCAGCCTCGCTCCGGAATTCTTGGTGAATGGGATCGCCTATCTCCAAAAATGAAAGTTGTTGCGGCGATCTTGATTATTCTTCCAGTAATCCTCTATCCCCCATCAATCGTACTCTTTTTGGTTTATGGCATCTCTTTGAAGCTGCGTGATAAGCGCAAGAAAGGTTAGAGATTATGGCGACTAAGGATCCCAGCCGAGAGGCGCACTTTCCCGCCATTGAAAAGAAGTACGGCGAGAAGATGAAATTCTGGTTTGCTGTTATGGCAAAGCTAGAGGGTAAGAAATATCCAGAGCAGATCGCGCACTTACGGGAAAATTATGGATTCTCACAAGCTCACGCAAACGCGCTAGTTATGTATTCGCGAGGATCGAAATCCGCACAAAGATTTAACACACCTGCCGACTACTACAAATCAATTTCACCGGTTCAGGCCAAAACAGTGCGGGCAATTATGAAGACTATCCAAAGCAAATTCCCAAAGTTGGAGTTAGTCATAGCCTGGAACCAGCCGATGCTTCGCTTCGGAAGCAAGTACGTTTTTGGGGTATCTGCGACCAAGGGTTATTTGTTGATAGCGCCATGGAGCAGCGATGTTCTTGACGATTTACGGCCAAAACTTGAAGGTTACAAGGTTAATAAGAAGACGATTCAGATACCGAGTGATTGGCAGATTGATACCAAATTGCTTCATCAAATGGTTAAGGCGACGCTCACCGAGTAAAGCGTCTGTGCATTAGCCTTAGATTTATGACTAGTGGCACGCGTTTGTTGAAGGATGTGCCCTTTGTCGTCTTTGATTTAGAGACTTCCGGCGCAGCGCCTTCGACTGGCGCAGCTGTTACCGAAATTGGTGCAGTTAAAGTTCTGGGTGGCGAAATAATTGGCGAATTTCAAAGCTTTGTAGATCCCGGACATTACTTATCGGAGTTTATAACTACGCTCACCGGAATCACAGATGCGATGTTGGTCGGAGCCCCAACCATTGATCAAGTGCTCCCCACTTTTTTAGATTTTATCGGATCACATAACGAGACGGTCTTGGTCGCCCACAACTCCCCATTTGATATGAGTTTTATGAAAGCCGCTGCAACCGCGCACTCGTATCAGTGGCCTGATTACAAAGTTATCGATACCGCCCGCGTTGCTCGGTACGTTCTAGATCGCGATGAAGTTCCAAATTGCAAACTTTCAACTTTGGCACCGTTCTTTGGTTCACCTACATCGCCAAACCATCGCGCCTTGGATGATGCCCGTGCCACCGTGGATGTACTGCACGGAATATTTGAACGGCTGGGTTCTCACAACGTGACAACGCTGGAAGATCTAATGCAGTTCAAGAGAAAACGCCAGCGCCGACCAATCGATTAGCCGTTCGTTAATTCCTGACTTAGCTTCACCCATCTCGTTAATAGATTTGCTGCAGCCCCGGAATCAACCGCGGTCGATGCCTTGATTAGCGATGCAGAAATACGTTCGTGAATTCCAAGCCCATTATCTCCGTCGAATGCGGCTATCGCAGCTGCAGCATTTAGCAATACGGCATCACGCGGTGCACCTTTTTCGCCAGCAAATAATGAATTTGTAATTCTGGCGTTCTCACTTGCATCTCCCCCGACGAGGGCGGAAATTGGCGCGTTAGCCAATCCAAAATCTTTTGCATCTATACGATCGCTGGTAATTTCACCGCTGCCAATTGTTAAAACAGAGGTTGTTGTCGCAAGAGTTATCTCATCTAGCCCATCATCGCCGCGAAATACGAAACCTTCGACGCCGCGACCAGCTAAAACTTGCGCCATAACTAAGTGCATCCGCTCATTCGCCACGCCAATTGCTGCTGCTTTTGGTCTTGCCGGGTTTGCCAGCGGACCCAAGATATTAAATACCGTGGCGGTAGCTAACTCTTTGCGTGCGGGTGCTGCAAATCGCATCGCTGGGTGGAATACGGGAGCGAAACAAAAACCAATTCCTAATTCAGAAACGGTAGTTGCCACTTGGGCGCCATCAAGATTTATGGCAACGCCAAGTGCTTCTAGCAGATCCCCGGCTCCGGACTTCGAAGATGCCGCTCGATTGCCGTGTTTTACAACGCGCGCCCCAGCGGCGGCAGCAATAATTGCAGCGGTGGTGGAAATATTTATCGTATGTGCACCATCTCCCCCAGTACCAACGGTATCCACTGCGCGCTCTTCAATTTTTATGGGTGCGCTATGTTCATACATTTGCGCGACTAGCGCGCCAACTTCTTCAGCTGTTTCGCCTTTACTCTTTAGCGCCAGAAGAAAATGCTTTAACGTTTCTTTATCGGCGCGATCTTCGAGTACCTCACGCATTAAATCTTGCGCTTCCTGCGGATCGAGATCTACACCGTTTTCCATCTTGGAGATGGATGAAGCCCAGTCGACAGAGCTCATCTAGAAAACCTTTGGCTAGCCGATTGCAGCTGAAGTATTTGAGCGCATCAAAACTGCAACAGTATTTGCCAAAGTAAATGGATCAATCGGATGGATAACACTTGCTTCGGCGCGAGACCAAGCGGCAAGCCAAGCATCTTCTCGTCTTCCCGTAATCAAGAGAACTGGCGGGCAGTTGAAAACTTCATCTTTGAGCTGGCGAGCAATGCCCATTCCGCCTTCAGGAACCGCTTCACCATCGAGAATAAATAAATCTGCACGCAATTCACCAGAAACGCTCTTTCGATCTACAAAAGCGCGTAGGGCTGGACCGGTAGCAAACTCCTCGATTTGATGTTCTGGGAGGTCATTTGCAACGCGTTTTCCTAGGGCGGCGACAATCGCGGCGCGCACCGAAGAGTCATCGGAATAGACGATGATTATTGGCTTGCGGGGCGTGGACATAAGGCAAGTCTAATCAAATGAGAGGACCAAATTTGCCCTATTTCCGTCAGAGAAGAGCGTGACCCGTTTCACCTAAAAAGTGACCAATTTAAGGGGCGGAACGTGGCTGCTAAATAGAAAGGAGGACGTACTTTCAGGGATACTTAGCCCATGACCAGCTCAACGCTTGCAACCCCTCACAAGATCGACCGTCCCAATCTGGTAGCGGTCGGAACGATTGTCTGGCTCGCCAGCGAGTTGATGTTTTTTGCCGCACTCTTTGCAATGTATTTCACTACTCGTGCGGTGCAAGGTCCGGCGATTTGGTTGGAATCAACCGAGATCTTAAATATTCCTTTTGCTGCATTTAACACAACAATCCTTGTCCTCTCATCTGTCACTTGCCAATTCGGTGTATTTGCAGCGGAGCGTTTCCAGGCAAAGCGCACGGGTTCCTTAATCAATATCAAGTCTTGGGGAATGCGTGAGTGGTTTGCACTTACATTTTTGATGGGCGCATTCTTTATTGCGGGTCAAGTTTATGAGTATGCCCATTTAGTTCTCGAGGGCGTAACGCTTGCTTCAACGGCCTATGGTTCGGTTTTTTACCTTACAACTGGTTTCCACGGACTCCACGTAACCGGCGGTTTGATCGCATTTTTGATTGTGATGGTACGTGTATCCAAGGCGCGTCGATTTACGCATAACCAAGCGACTACCGCAATCGTGGTTTCTTACTATTGGCACTTCGTCGACGTTGTTTGGATCGCACTTTTCGCTGCGATTTATTTGATTAAGTGATCACCTACAAAGTAGAAATGGAATAATTTTGAAGCGTCTCTCCAGAATACGCCGGCATCGCGCAGTAGCACCACTGCTACTAATTCTTGCTTTATTGGGAATCGGTACAACATTCTCCGTCGCTGGCGCAGCCACTAGCACTCCATTGACTGCCGCTGAACGCAGCGCATTAATTGATGAGGGTCAACGAATTTTCCTTAAAGGTTGCTCCTCTTGCCACGGACTCAATGCTGAAGGTGCAGCGATTGCGCCATCACTTGTTGGAGTTGGCGCGGCATCGGTAGATTTTCAGGTTGCGACTGGGCGTATGCCAATGGCTGATATGAGCGCCCAAGTTATGCGCAAGGCTCCGCTCTACGACGAGAAAGAGATTGAAGCACTCGCTGCATATGTTGCATCCCTAGCTCCTGGTCCAGAAATTCCTGGAGAAGAGCACTTAAATTACGAACGCGATGGATCAACTGCCGAAGGTGGTGAACTCTTCCGTACAAATTGCGCGATGTGTCACAACTTTGCAGGCCAAGGTGGGGCGCTCACTCAAGGTAAGTATGCTCCGACGGTAATGGGCGTAACACCTCGCCACATTTATGAAGCGATGATTACAGGCCCACAGTCAATGCCAGTTTTCTCTGATAAAACAATTACTCCTGAAGAAAAACTTTCGATAATCAAATGGATTAAAGCTGCGGAGAATGAACCTCAGTTAGGTGGAGCATCGCTTGGTCGCGTTGGCCCTGTTACTGAAGGACTTTTAGTTTGGACCCTTGGACTTGGAATGCTCGTGGGCGTTGCAGTATGGCTAGCGATGAAGGCGAGATAAATAGATTATGTCTAACGAAATTGAAGCGATAAAAGATCCAGGACTTCCCGCACACGTTCACCGCCGCGCAGATACTGATCCAAAGGCTGCTAAGAAGGCAGAACGTCAAGTTGCGATTCTCTTTTTACTTTCTGCCCTAGGAACAATCACTTTAATTGGCGCGTATATTTTCATCCCACAAGATGTCTTCATCTTCTTTCCGGTTCTCGGAACGACGAATGCTCACCAACTCTTTCTGGGGCTTGGCATGGCCGCTTCACTATTCTTTATTGGAATGGGAGCAATTCACTGGGCTAAGACTTTAATGCCAGATGAAGAGGTAGTAATTCAGCGTCACGAGTTTCGTTCACCCGATGAAGATCGAGCTGAATTTGTTAAGGCTGCAAAAGATGGAGCTGCCGCTGCAGGTTTAGGTCGTCGCTCACTTATTAAGCGATCCCTTGGTCTCTCACTTGGATTAGTCGGACTATCGCCACTTATTTTGCTCCGCGATCTTGGCCCGCTTCCAGGCGATGAACTGACAAAGACATCTTGGAAGGCAGGAACTCGTTTAGTGACGGATCCAGGCGATCGCCCGATTCGCCCGGAAGATATGGAAGTTGGCGCAGTTGCCCAAACACTTCCTGCAGTAGTACTCGCACCCGGTGAGCATCGCAAACTCTCAGATATCGCTAAAGATGCTGTCTTGCTAATTCGTCTGCGTCCCGAAGAGTTTAACCTGGACGCCGAACGTTTATCGTGGACTCACGAAGGAATTATCGCCTTCTCAAAGATCTGTTCTCATATGGGTTGTGCGGTTGCCTTGTACGAGCAGCAGACCAAACACCTACTTTGCCCTTGTCATCAATCAACATTCGATGTGACCCGCGCTGCGAAAGTCATATTTGGGCCATCTGCTCGTCCCCTGCCTCAACTCGCGATAACAGTGGATTCCGAGGGATACTTGGTCGCACAAAGCCCATTTAACGAACCTGTTGGACCTAGCTTCTGGGAGCGCTCATCATGACAGCACGTGAAAGAATCGCAGGCAGCGTAGCGAATTACGTTGACGAGCGAACTGGCGCTGCCAAATGGATGAAGAAGAATTTAACTAAAGTCTTTCCTGATCATTGGTCTTTCCTGCTTGGCGAAATCGCACTTTACTCATTTATTATTTTGTTGCTCTCTGGAACTTACTTAACATTTTGGTTCGATCCTTCGCAGCGCGAAGTTATTTACGACGGCAGTTACGAGCCACTTCAAGGTTTAGAGATGTCTGCGGCTTACGCATCCACTCTTGATATCTCATTTGAGGTTCGCGGCGGATTGCTGATGCGCCAGATTCACCATTGGGCCGCACTTATTTTTATGGCTGCGATCGTCGTTCACTTGATGCGCGTCTTTTTCACCGGGGCGTTTCGTAAGCCTCGTGAATTCAACTGGATAATCGGTGTTGGACTTCTGACACTCGGAATCGTAGAAGGTTTCTTGGGCTACTCACTTCCTGATGACTTGCTCTCCGGAACCGGTATTCGTATCGCTCACGCAATTATTCAAGCGTTACCCGTGGTCGGAACTTATCTCTCTTTCTTCGCCTTCGGCGGAGCATTCCCAGGTGAAGCATTTATTCCGCGAATCTATGTCACCCACGTTTTGCTCCTTCCCGGCGCCTTCCTTGCTTTAATAACTGTGCACTTAATGTTGGTCTGGTACCAGAAGCACACTCAGTATCCAGGTCCAGGACGTACTGAAAAGAATGTTGTTGGATATCCGCTATTGCCGGTCTACATGGCAAAAGCTGGTGGTTTCTTCTTTATCGTCTTCGGCGTAACTGCATTCTTAGGAGCGGTCGCATCAATTAACCCAATCTGGTTATACGGTCCTTACACACCTGCTCAAGTTTCTGCAGGTTCACAACCCGATTGGTATATGGGTTGGCTAGATGGTCTGGTGCGTATGGCGCCTCCTCTTGAAAGTTACATCGGCGGGTACACAATTTCGTGGAATATTCTGATTCCAGGGCTAATTGTCCCCGGAATCATATTTACCGGAATGGCGCTCTATCCATTTATCGAAAGTTGGATTACCGGAGATAAGCGTGAGCATCACATCCTTGATCGTCCGCGTAATGCACCAAACCGCACCGCGCTCGGCGTTATGTCGCTAACTTTTATGATCATTGCGCTCATCAATGGTGGAAACGACATCCTTGCTACGACTTTTGATCTAACTATTAATCAAATTATGTGGTTCTCGCGCATAGGTATTTTCGTTCTGCCGCCGATCGCATTTGTGATTACAAAACGCCTATGTCTATCGCTACAGCGCGCCGATCGCGAACTCGTGCTTCACGGCCGTGAAACCGGTCGTTTGGTAATGATGCCGCACGGTGAATTTGTGGAAGTACATGAGCCAATCTCACCTGAGAAGGCCTGGCTCTTGACCCAACACGAACAGAACCCACCGCTTGCTCTCGAAGAGAGTGATCTACGTGGCGTTCGTCGTCCTGGTGTATTTAAGAACAAGTTGCGAGCTCGTATGAGCAAGGCACATGCGGTATCTGTTCCTAAGGCAACTGCTGAAGATCTCAAAGAGATCGAACACCACTAACTTTCGCAGATCGCCTTAAGCTGAACCAAACTCTTCGCCATCCACTTAGGGTTGCGCGCTAGCGAGCCTGTGGCTGCAAGCCACTTACTTGCAAACCACGGAATATCACTTGCATCAAAACTCTCCGTGACTTCGGTACGGCCAGCGCCTATATCCTTTAGTTCATAACTCCAAGTCCACTTCATCAAATGGCACCAAGAAATCTTGCGACCTTCTTCAAAGGCCACGACTGTGTTGGTAATGCGATATGGGACTTTAATCTTCATCGCCATTCCGAATTTCGCCCCTAGATGCAGACGCTCCGGTCCCGAAATATGCCCTTGTAGCGTTCCAGAGCCGTCAAAGAGCGGATGACATCTTGGGTCGGCAATTAGATCAAAGATTTGTTGGGCTGGAGCATCTATGACAACACGAGCTGCAGTTTTCAAAGGGGAATCCAAATCAAGGATCTCCGCTCGAACTTTATCCATTTGATTAACTCCTAATCAAAGAGGGTTAGTGAGATGCGTTAGCCACTTCTGGTTTTTCGTACTCTGTAACAAATCCGATGATGCTGATAACTAAGGCACCGAGTGAGATCAAGGTTAGCCACCAACCAACCACGAGTGAGACGCCCATGATGATCGCACTGAGCGCTACTGGAAGTGGCCACCAGGAGTGAGGACTATAAAAACCCAGCTCCCCTGCGCCATCCGCGATTTCAGCATTTGGGCGATCTTCTGGAAGATCGTGACCAATTCTCTTTGCGGTGAACCAAATATAGAAACCAACCATTCCTGCGAGACAAGCAGAGAGGATCATTCCGGTGATCCCAACCGCTTCTCCACCTACGTAGTAATAGACAATCGCCATAATGACGTAGAAGACCGAAAGGCCTGCAAAGAGGCTCCAGTTCGTTTTCATTAATGTCCTTCTGTCTTGATGTGTGGGTAATGTAAATCAAATGCCGGGCGCTCTGAGCGAATGCGAGGCATGGTCAAGAAGTTGTGGCGCGGTGGAGGACATGAAGTCGCCCACTCGAGGGAAGATCCGTAACCCCAAGGATCATCACAGTTAACCAAAGGAGATTTGCGAGTAATCCAGACATTTACGAAGAATGGAATCATGGAAAGTGCAAGCAGAGCCGATCCGACGGTTGAAATCATATTCATTCCGGTGAATCCATCGGTAGCTAGATAATCAGCATAACGACGTGGGAAGCCTTTAATTCCAAGCCAGTGTTGAATCAAGAATGTTGTGTGGAAGCCAACGAAAAGTGTCCAGAAGTGAATTTTTCCAAGGCGCTCATTTAACATTCGGCCGGTCATCTTTGGCCACCAGAAATAGAATCCGGCGAACATTGCAAAGACCACAGTGCCAAATAGCACGTAGTGGAAATGTGCAACAACGAAGTAAGAAGCAGAAACTGCAAAGTCAAGTGGTGGCGAGGCCAAGATAATTCCCGTGATTCCTCCAAAAAGGAAAGTAACTAGAAAGCCCATTACCCAGAGCATCGGAGTTTCAAAGGTTACGTGACCACGCCACATTGTGCCGATCCAGTTAAAGAACTTAACGCCCGTCGGGATACCGATTAAGAAAGTCATGAATGAGAAGAAAGGCAATAGCACTTGGCCGCTGGCAAACATATGGTGAGCCCAGACTGCGACAGAAAGCGCCGAGATTGCGATCGTTGCCGCGATTAGACCTTTGTAACCAAAAATTGGCTTGCGACTAAATACTGGCAAAATTTCAGTTGCGATACCAAAGAATGGCAACGCCAAGATGTAAACCTCAGGGTGCCCGAAGAACCAGAACAAGTGTTGCCATAACATTGCACCGCCATTAGCTGGATCAAAGATATGCGAACCGAATAAGCGATCCGATTCCAGCGCAAGTAGCGCAGCCGCAAGCGGCGGGAATGCAAGAAGCACAAGAATTGAAGTAAGCAGCACGTTCCAAGAGAAGATCGACATACGGAACATAGTCATGCCCGGTGCGCGCATCGTGAAAATCGTTGTAATGAAGTTAACGCCGCCCAGAATTGTTCCGAGACCAGAGACTGCTAGACCGATCACCCAGAGATCTCCACCGATACCTGGAGAGTAAGTTGAGTTGGCAAGTGGAGCGTATGCGGTCCAACCAAATGATGCCGCTCCACCTGGAGTTAAGAATCCAGCAACAGCGGTGATGCTACCGAAAGTGAATAACCAGAACGACAACATATTCAAACGAGGGAAGGCCACATCTGCCGCACCGATTTGCAGCGGCATAATCACATTGGCAAAACCAACAAAGAGCGGTGTTGCAAACATCAAGAGCATGATCGTGCCGTGCATGGTGAAGATCTGGTTGTACTGCTCGTTACTTAAAAACTGCATTCCTGGGCGAGATAGTTCGGCGCGAAGGAATAAGGCCAGTAATCCGCCAATTAAGAACCACCCAAACGTGGTTATTAAATACATATATCCGATCGTCTTGTGATCGGTTGAGGTGATCCACTTTACAAAATTCTTGCCTTTAACTGAAGGTACCGGCGCAGCTGTATCTATAGTCGGACGTTCTGCATAAGTTGTCATGCTGCGCTCGCCTTCAGAGTCTCTAGATAAGTTTTATATTCAGCTGGAGTAACAACTTTCACAGAAAACAACATTTGAGAGTGATTACGACCGCAGAGAATGTTGCAGCGACCTGGATATGTACCGAGTTTATTTGCGGTGAATTCCAGATAATTTGTAACACCCGGCAAGTTCTGCATCTGAATCATAAATGCCGGAATCCAGAAACCGTGAACAACATCGTTTGAGGTTATTGTGTAACGAACTTTTTCCCCTAGTGGAACATAGAGAGTTGGTGGGTTTGCAGGTGTTCCAGTTACCACCGCTTTTGGTCCTGCTTCAGGATAAGAAAATTGCCAAGACCATTGGAATCCGTCAACCAGAATTTCGTGTTTGTAATTCGTTGTCTTCTCGACAATCTCGGTCTGCTTCACAGCGGTAAAGTAGAAGAGAACTGCAACAATGATGAATGGGATTATCGTGTAAGCAACTTCAACTGGAACGTTGTATTGCGTCTGTTTTGGAAATTCACCCTGGCCTGCTTTAGCGCGATGAAAAACAGCCGGCCATAAAATAAGAATTAGCGTGATGACGCCGACTACCGCTCCTGCGATCCATGCACCTTGCCAGAGCGAGAGCGAGATGTCATTTACACTCGAAAGGCCTTCTTCAAAACCAAGCCCAGAAACCTTTGCACATCCAGTTAACAAGAGCGCTAACGGCGCAAAAAGTAACGCCCGCAAAAAAGGGCGGGTTGGCTTTACAGGCATAGGCTAAGGATAGTGCCGCATTTCCCTCATCTGCTCATTGGCTAGTAGCGTTCGCGGGGTGGTTCCAGTCACAGGAAATTTCCAAGCAGAGTCAGCACTCAATCCGCTGGCCCAGGAGGCGCTACTTGCTGCCTTCGAATCTGGCTGGGCCGACCCAAAGAAGATCGGGCAGCACCCCAATCGCGCAGCCCTTCTGCGAAATAACGCACTGGAGTCGATTTCAAATCGTCTGGGAGTTACATCAGAAGAAATTGAAGTGACCGGTGAAGTCGGACTTGGCTATTTTCTATCACTAGCAGGGCTGCTAAACCCAGAAAAAGCTCTCTACTTTGGAGCCGGAGATCGCAGTGGCGTGATTGCAACCGTTCGATCACATCAAGGTTTAATCTCGGAAATCCCATTGCGCGGCGATGGCACTTTAGATTTCACACGCGCGAACTTGGAGAGAAATTCGGTCTTAGCTTTTCAATTAGCCAACGGAGAAACCGGCGTTATCAACTCTCTCCCAAATGAATTACCTGATGATCTGCTAATCGCAGTTGATGCAACCGCCTCTGGGGCGCGTGTTCCGCTGCCCGCAAATTGGGCTAGTGCGGTTTTTGATTCACGCACTTGGGGTGGTCCTGCCGGTCTGGCCATAATCGCAATTGGTAAGCCAGCGAATTGGAAGAATCCACTCCCCCATATTTCTAGTACGCGGCGAACCTACGGCACTTATTCACTGCCGCTTTTACTTGCCAGCGCAGTCGCTTTAGAAAATTTCCAACCAGATGATTTGGCAATCCGCAGAATGAATAAGCAGATTCGCACTGCGATTCGATCAGCAATGCCTGATGCGATTATTGCTGGAGATCTAGATTTGGCTATGCCGCACTTAATTTCGATCGTATTTCCGAATACAAATGGCGAAGAAATTTTGCGTGCTTTAGCGACTAAAGGTTTTGCGGTTGATTCTGGTTCTGCCTGTACCGCAATGAATCTGCAACCAAGCCATGTTTTAGCGGCAATGGGTCACCCTACAGATGGAAACATCAGACTTACACTTCACGCCGATATTAGTGAGCGTGAAGTTGCAGCTTTGATTACCGCGTTACTAGATGCGGTTGAATCTCAGCAGCTGCGCTAGCACCGTAGGCCAACGTAAAGCGTTCGATAAATTCAGCAGCGGTAAATCGATATTCCTGAGTACCAGTGGTTTCAATGACATAAGTTGCAATCATCGCGCCTAACTGAGCACATCTCTCGTGCCCAAGACCCCAGGCAAGACCCGCAACAAATCCTGATCTAAATGAATCGCCTACACCTGTTGGATCAACCTTGCCCTTTTCCTTTGGGCAGCCAATTTTAATTGTCTCGCCGCTCAAAGACTCAACACGTGCACCTTCAGAGCCCAAAGTAACGATTCGGAATTTCACCTGCTCCAAAATTTCGCGATCGCTCCAACCGGTCTTCTGAATCGCCAGTGCCAACTCATATTCATTTAAAAATAAATAGGTCGCTCCGGAAATCAACTGCTTAATCTCTTCACCGTTCATGCGCGCCATCTGCTGCGAGGGATCGGCCGCGATCGCTACCCCTGTCTGACGAGCGACTTCGGTATGACGCAACATCGCTGCCGGATCATCAGGAGAAATAACAATTAAGTCCAGCTTGCCCGTCTTATCCATGATTGGAGTCAATTCGATATTGCGTGCCTCAGACATTGCACCTGGAAAGAAACTAGCAATTTGATTTAACTCGGTATCGGTTGTGACCATAAAGTGAGCGGTGTGCAGAGTTTTTGAGATATGAACGTGCGAGGTATCCACGCCATGGCGCACCAACCACGCATCGTAATCTGGCCAATCAATTCCAACTGCCGCAATCAGGATTGGATTTAGCCCCAAGACGCCCATTCCGTATGCAATATTTGCCGCGCATCCGCCACGACGAACTTCCAAACCATCAACTAAAAATGAGAGTGAGACTTTTTCGAGAGAGCCGGCAACCAGTGAATCGGTGAACTTTCCAGAGAAGGTCATTAAATGGTCAAGACCCACCGAACCTGCAACGCCAATTTTCATAAGGTTAAATTAAAAGAAAGCGCTTAGCTTTAACTAAATGAATCGCCGCAAGCACAAGAACCGCCTGCATTTGGATTATCGATTGTGAATCCCTGTTTCTCGATAGTGTCCACAAAATCAATTGTTGCGCCCATAAGGTAAGGATCGCTCATCTTGTCTACGACAACTTTTACGGAACCGAATTCACGGGCGATATCGCCTTCTTGATTGCGTTCATCGAAGTAGAGCTGGTAACGAAGACCTGAACATCCACCTGGTTGCACTGCAACGCGTAAGTAAAGGTCATCGCGACCCTCTTGAGCGAGTAGGGCAGCTACCTTTGCAGCAGCAACATCGGTTAGAGCGATGCCTGTTGTAGTTGTGTTTGTCTCAGTAGTCTCAGTAGTCATAGGGTCAGCCTACCTGTCCCCTTCCCTCAATGCGACAGCAACGCCATTTATGAGCGAGAATGTGGTCATGTCCACATCCCAAAGCGGATCACTCACCAGTTTGCTGCTGCTTGGTCGCGGCCAAGACTTGGAATCAGAACGAGGCGTATCTTGCACCGGCGAGCTACCAGAAGCGAGTGATCCAGAGTTAGTCTCCCGCGCAAAAATTGCGCGCGCAGCACTTGGTGATCGAGCGCTAGTTCTTGGTCATCACTACCAACGCGATGAAGTGATTGCCTTTGCGGATATCACTGGAGATTCCTTTAAATTAGCGCAAGCCGCTGCGGCGCAATCAACTGCTGAATACATAATCTTCTGTGGCGTTCACTTTATGGCAGAGAGCGCAGATATTTTAACTTCCGCCAATCAAAAAGTTATCTTGCCTGACTTGGCCGCTGGATGCTCAATGGCGGATATGGCGACTGCTAATCAGGTACAAGAATGCTGGAACCAACTCTCCGAAATTGGTATCTCTAGTAAAACAATTCCAGTTACTTATATGAATTCATCTGCGGCAATTAAGAGTTTTACAGGCGAACACGGTGGAACTATTTGTACTTCTTCAAATGCTAAAAAAACTATGGAATGGGCGCTAAGTAAAGGCGAAAAGATTCTCTTTTTGCCCGATCAACACCTAGGCCGAAATACCGCAGTACTTTCACTTGGTCTATCTCTTTCCGATTGCGTCCTTTGGAATCCCTGGAAGCCGATGGGAGGACTTACCGCCGATCAACTTCGCGCGGCGAAAGTAATTCTCTGGCGTGGTCACTGTTCAGTGCACGGGCGCTTCACTGTCGATGCAGTAAATGAAGTTCGCAAGCGTCTATCTGGCGTTAAAGTATTGGTACATCCCGAGTGCCAACACGAGGTTGTATCAATTGCGGATGTAGTCGGCAGTACCGAAGCGATCATCCGTACCGTTGAAGAATCCCCCGCAGGAAGTAAATGGGCGATCGGAACCGAACTTAATTTAGTTTCTAGACTGGCAAAAGCCCATCCTGATAAAGAGATCGTCTTCCTCGATAAGACGGTTTGTTACTGCTCCACAATGAATCGGATCGATCTGCCACACCTTGTCTGGGCTATGGAATCTCTCGTCGCAGGCCACGTGGTTAATCAGATTAAGGTGGCACCTGAAGTAGCCCGCTTCTCTAAGTTGGCTCTAGAGCAGATGCTCGCTCTATAGTTTGCGCTATGACAACTCCTGCAGATGGCTCTCAGAAAAAAGGCCGACCTACTCCAAAACGCAAAGAAGCCCAAGCTGCAACAAAGATTTCTTCATTAGCGCCCGCGTCTACAAAAATTGAGAAGAAGCGCGCCAAAGATGCTGCCCGAGTAGCGCGAATGAATCAACGCGCCGCTTACCTAAGAGGAGATGAAGCAGCGCTTCCGGCACGCGATCGCGGAGTCGAGAAAAGATTCGTTCGTAATTACATTGATTCGCGTCGTTCAATAGGCGAATACTTTTTGCCAATTATTGGTTTCGTTCTAATTCTTTCGCTGATTCCAATAAGCACATTCGCAGTCGCGGGAATTGCAATTATGTATAGCGTTCTGCTCGTCTCGGTCTTTGACGGAATTTTTCTTTCACGAAGAATCAAAGCCGAAGTTGCGCAACGTTTCCCAGATAAAAGCACAAAAGGCTTAGGTCTTTACGGATGGCTCCGGTCTACCCAGATGCGACGTATGCGCGCACCCAAGCCACAGATTAAGCCCGGCGAAAAATTTAACTAAGCTCGTGGGTTGGGACTCTTGGTCGCATTTGGGTCGGTATTTGGAAGTGCTCCGAGAGCCTTATCAATCGCTTTCATCTGATCTTCCGAAAGTTTTACGCCGGCCGCCTTTACATTCTCCTTAACTTGCGAAGGTTTGGTGGCGCCCATAATCGCGCTAGATACATTTGGGTTTTGCAAGACCCAAGCAATTGCCAATTGACCCATTGTTAAACCAGCTTCTTTGGCAATAGGAGCCAAGTTTTGTACCGCGGTAAGTACTTCCTCGCGCAACCAATTGGTGATCATTCCAGCGCCAGATTTCTTATCTGTTGCTCGTGAGCCGGCAGGAGGCTTCTTTCCTGGAAGGTATTTTCCAGTTAAAACTCCTTGCGCCATTGGTGACCAAACGATCTGTCCGATGCCCTCTTTCTTGCTCAAAGGAACAACTTCGCTTTCGATTACGCGCCAGAGGGCTGAGTACTGCGGCTGACTAGATACAAAACGGTTGTAACCCTTCGCATCTTGAATCTTCAAAGCTTCTGAAATCTGTTGCGCGTTCCATTCAGAGAATCCGATGTAATGAACTTTTCCAGACCGAATCAAGTCATCAAATGCGCTGAGAGACTCTTCAAGTGGAGTTTCGTAATCAAAGCGATGCATTTGATATAAATCAATGTGATCGGTGTTTAAACGCTTTAGCGATGCATTACAAGATTCAATAATGTGTTTGCGCGATAAGCCGCGATCATTTTTTCCTGGACCGGTCGGCCAATAAACTTTTGTGAAAAGCTCGTATGACTCTCTTCTAATTCCCTTGAGCGCTTTCCCTAATACGGATTCAGCCTTTGTGCCAGCGTAAACATCGGCGGTATCAAAGGTGGTAACTCCTAGATCATAAGCGGTGTGAACACACTTAATCGCGGCCTCTGATTCAACTTGTGAACCATGAGTGATCCAATTTCCGTAGGCGATTTCTGAGACATACATTCCTGACGAGCCGAGGCGTCTATATTCCATAGCGCTGACCATACCTGCGCTGTCAAGCCTTGCGTGTTCTGTTGCAATTGCCCCAGCCTTATGGTTTGGTTCGCACGTACGAACAGCACTAACTTACAAATGCTTTACAGCTTGCCTTTCAGGGGAAGTCGGTGAAAATCCGACGCTGACCCGCAACCGTAAGAGCGCATTCGCGCTTAAGTCGGATTACCTGAATCGCCAAGTGAATACAGACAGACACCCGCCGAGGTTTGCGGGGCGTAGTCACAAGGAAAGTATCTTTCTACTTTTATTGCAACTACCCCTGTGAAGCTCTTTCATTATGAGAGGCTCTACAGAATTAAATGAAGATCAATAGAAAAATATCGGGATTTATAACACTCGCCCTTTTATTCACAACGACTTTCGCTTTTGTTGCTCCTGCCAACGCTGCAGGAAAAGGTTGGCGTTATTGGGCTTATTACAAAGCCGCGCCTGGTGAAAAAACATGGACTGCAGCAATGACTGGGCCTGCCGTCGATGTTAAAGATGGTGCAGTTGAAGGCTGGTCATTTGTCTTCGATGCAAGTGATATTCCAACCGTTGCCCCATTCAAAAAACCCGACTTCGCCGCAATTTGCCGAAGAGTTAAAGCGGATAAGGACTTGAAGCGGATCGCGCTAGTCGTTGACTTTGGACGATCTGCTTATGCACCAAAAGGAGAAAAAGTTCAGAAGAGCTTTACCAAGTGCGTGCAAATTGCAAAGTCGGCCCAAGGAATCGATGTCCTTGGCCAAGCTGTGAAAATCCGCGCCGCAAACAGCGGGCTGATCTGTGGAATAAACGGTTATCCAGCAAAAGAATGTGGCGAAGAAATACCAACGCCATATGCCTTTAAAAGATAAATCTAGTAAATGAAATCGTTGCATCCGCTAACTTGGTGGATCTGGTCGCTCTTGATAGTTGGCGCGGTAATCAGCGCTAACAGTTCTTGGCTGGCCGGAATCTCCATAGCCGGTGCAACGATTCTGGTTTGGCGATTTGCCGCTGACGCACCCTGGGCGCGCAGCTTCTGGTTTTCACTAAAGATCGGTGCCTTCATTCTGATTATTCGCACCTTGGTTGGGATCTTAATTGGTGTTCCGATACCCGGAACCAAACTCTTTGAGCTACCGATTCTGCCACTGCCAAGTTGGTTGGCAGGAATTCGCATAGGTGGAGTAATCACACAGGAGCGGTTACTTTCGTCGATTCACGAAGGCTTGATAATTGTCGCCGTGATCTCGCTCTTTGGCGCAGCTGTCTCCCTAACCAGTCCGCATAAACTACTTCGCGTAACCCCAATTGTGATTTATGAGTTTGGCGTTGCAACCGTTATCGCTGCTTCGGCTCTGCCCAACCTTGTCCAAAGCATTTCGCGCATACGTCGCGCCAGATTGTTGCGTGGCGATGAGAATCCATCTTGGCGCTCAATCGCACTTCCGCTCTTAGAAAATTCACTCTCTAGATCTTTGGAGTTAGCGGCAGCAATGGATGCTCGTGGCTATGGCGTGAGTCGGAAGCGATCTAGATATCGCCCAATAAGTTGGCGAGGAATCGATTCAGTTGTGGTGCTTGCTGCATTTTTGATTCTCTCCTTTACATTGGTGGTCTTTAGATGATTAATTTTTCAAGAGTTTCGCTGGTTTATCCAACTTCCACGAAGACGATTTTGGAAGATCTCTCCTTTGAAATAACTGAAGGCGAAATGGTCTTAGTAATCGGTTCCACTGGAACTGGTAAATCCTCGCTATTGCGATTGATTAATGGACTCGTCCCCCATCACACTGGTGGGATCCTTGCCGGAGATATAACTGTTGATGGCGTTTCCACACAATTGGTGCGACCAGGTGAAATGGCTCATATAGTCGGCATCGTCGGCCAAAACCCGGCACAAGGTTTTGTTACCGATATCGTTGAGGAGGAATTAGCTTTCGGGATGGAAGCGCTCAATATCGCCCCAGATGTAATGCGCAAACGCGTTGAGGAGATATTAGATTTGTTAGCCCTTGCCCATCTTCGCAATCGCGCGATCTCGACTTTAAGCGGTGGCGAACAACAACGCGTTGCGATTGGCAGTGCCTTGGTTATGAATCCGAAGGTACTTGTTTTAGACGAACCAACTAGCGCGCTTGATCCGATCGCTGCCGAAGAAGTGCTGTCGATTCTGCATCGCCTAGTCCACGACCTAAGTCTTACAGTGGTAATTGCCGAACATCGACTCGAGCGCGTAATCGGTTTTGCTGATCGAATTATTCATATCGCCGGAGATGGCAGCGCTGAGATAAATCTGCCAGAAGAAATATTGAAACGCTCAGAAATTGCACCTCCAATAGTGCATTTGGCGCGCGCGTTAGGGCTTTCAGATGTTGGGCTTAGCGTTCGCGATGTTAGAAGAATGACTGAAGAAATTCGCGCCAGTGGAAAAGAAATCGCGAGAGATGCAGGTCAACTCGGCGAGATTGCAATAAGAACTAATAAGTTATCGCTGACTTACGGTGAGAAGAAAGCGCTGAATGAAGTATCGACTCAGATACATAGCGGTGAAATTGTTGCCTTGATGGGCAGAAATGGTGCAGGTAAGAGTTCGCTGCTAACTACGCTGGGTGGCATAAATAAACTTTCCAGCGGTAGTTCCGAGATTTATGGGATTAAATCCGTTGACTTAAAGGGTCAGGTTAGACGAGAGACAGTAGGTTTCATACCGCAAGAACCGAGTGATTTGTTGTACGGACAGAGCGTTCAAAGCGAATGCCAACAAGCAGATAGAGATAATCAAAGTGCTCCGGGTTCAACCTTTGCACTCTTGAAACGTATTGTTCCATCGATAAATCAGGATACGCATCCGCGCGATTTATCTGAGGGTCAGCGCCTGGCTCTGGCACTAGCGATAGTTATATCCGCACAACCGAAAGTTTTGATTTTAGATGAACCGACCCGCGGACTGGATTATCAATCAAAGGCTTTACTAATTTCCTTACTAAAGAACTTCGCCAAAGAGTTAAACCGTTCAGTTTTGATCGCAACTCACGATGTGGAGTTGGTCGCAGAGTTGTGTGATCGTGTGATTTTCCTAGCAGAGGGTGAAGTAGTCGCAGATGGTCCGACTCTAGACATCCTTCTCTCCTCCCCTGCCTTTGCGCCACAAGTTGCCAAGGTTATGGCTCCAAGGAAATGGCTGACTGTCTCAGATGTAATGCGAGCAGTCGCAGAATGAAGACCTTTACATCTGATATCTATAAATTTTCTCTCTCTTCCAAGATAGCCCTATCGCTTACTTCACTCTTTGCCGCTGCCGGCTTTACCTGGCCGTTCTTCGCTCCTGATATGGAGAGCGCTCGTTTCGCGCAATATTTTTTCTGGATTGCGATGCCGCTGGCATTTGTTTTGTTGTTAACTCAATTAAGTGATCGTAGTCTCGATGCAAAATCTGTGGCCCTCCTTGGGATGCTTGCTGCACTACTCGCTGCACTTCGACCACTCGGTGCCGGTGCAATCGGCATAGAACCAATGTGGTTTCTCCTTATTCTGGCAGCGCGAGTTTTTGGAAGTGCCTTTGGTTTTCTGCTCGGCGCTCTAGGGATGCTGGCGTCTGCGCTATTTACAGGAGGCGTTGGTCCTTGGCTTACCTATCAAATATTTGCGGCGGGTGTGGTTGGGCTATTCGCAGGCGCTTTCGCCAAAGAGTTACGCGGCTGGCGGGAACAGATCTACTTACTCCTCATCGCAATAGTCTCAGCCTTATTTTACGGACTGCTAATGAATTTGCAGTTCTGGCCTTGGGCACTCGGTACCAATACCCAACTTTCATTTATCCCAGGTGGTGATATTCAAATGAATTTGCGCCGCTTTATATCTTTTCATTTTCTATCTTCTATGGCCTGGGATATTCCAAGAGCTATTTTGACCAGTGTTCTCGTTCTCTCAACTGGTCCAGCCGTTTTATCAGCACTACGGCGCACCAAAAAGCGCGCGGCTTTCTTATCCCCGATTGAATTTAGCGAACGTTTGAGTTAACCAGCGGCAACTTAGCGACTTGAGCTACACAATCACGACCTCGTACATCAATAACAACCTCATCGCCTACCTTAAATAAGCTATCAATCAGCGCTAGAGCGATCCCTTTCTTTAACGTAGGCGAGAAAGTTCCGCTAGTTACTACACCTATTGATTCGCCAGCAGAGTTCTTAACTTGCATACCCGCGCGCGGGATTCCATGGTCTTGGCTAACCAAAGCTCGAATTCGAGGATGAATCCCCGCGCTCTTTTCTTCCCGCAGAGCATCGCTTCCACTGAAGTGATGCTTCTCCCAACCAATTGCCCACGTTGCTGCTGCTTGAACTGGCGTAATTTCTAAAGTTAATTCGTGCCCGTGCAATGGATAGCCCATTTCGGTGCGGAGAGTGTCGCGAGCACCCAAGCCACACACCAGTCCTCCAAGTGGAGTGATTGCAGCGACCAAGGCATCCCAGACTTTTTCAGAATCCTTCCAGCTTGGAACAATTTCATAGCCGTGTTCGCCCGTGTATCCAGTGCGACAGAGAATTACATCGCATCCTGCGATGCTGACATGTTCGAAGGCCATGTAATCCATAGCAGGGTTGATTCCAAAACTCATAATGACATCTTTGGAAAGCGGACCTTGTACTGCAATTACACCAAAAGACTCATGCAGATTTACGATCTCAATTTCCGTGGGTGCCTTGGCTTTCAAGTCTGCTACGACATCACTCGTATTTGAAGCGTTGGGTATGAGGAAGAGATCGTTTTTCGTATTGCGATAGACAATCAGGTCGTCAATAACCCCTCCCCTGGAATTGCAGTGAAGGGTGTACTGGGCCTGACCGTCTGAAATTCGATCTAAATCATTGGTGAAGATTGAATTGAGAAAATCCAATGCACCTGGACCTTTTACGCTGACTTTGCCTAAATGGGAGACATCAAAAATTCCAACTTTTTCGCGAACTGCTGCGTGCTCGGCTAAAACACCAGCGCCAGGATATTCAATTGGCATAAGCCATCCACCGAAATCGGCCATCTTCGCCGAAAGTTGGATGTGTCTATCGGCAAGTGGTGAATTTTTCATAGCAACAACTTACACTTACCCTCAGAATAAAGCAGGTAAGTTGCCGCCTATCAGTCTTAAAGGAGATTTAATGACCACGCTTCATCTATCTGATGGAATTATCAAGGATGAGATCCTGGTTGTCGGTTTATCTCATAAAAAATTTACGCGAGATGGCAAGATAAATTTGGTTATTGAAAGTGGCGATATTGCACTAGACGTCAAAAAACTTCTCCCCATCTTGGCCGATATGGGAGCAACTGGAAAATCAGATGAAGTAATTAAGGTTCCTGGAATTGCAACTCGCCTGCTGGTCTTCACTGGACTGGGAGAGCAAAAACCCCTTCTGGATGATGAAGTACTAAGGCGCGCAGCCGGCGCAGCCGCACGGGCCCTATGTGGAAATACAAGTGCAACATTTTCGCTGCCCGCGAAAAAAGTCTCGTCCTTGGAGGCGATCGCAGAAGGCGTTCTATTGGGCTCTTATGTGTTCAATAAGTTTCGCGTTGACTCTATGGCACAACGCAACCCCAGTTTGAAGTCTGTCACTGTTCATTCAAAGCAGGCTGGAAATGCAGGTGCAAAGGATGCGATCAAGCGTGCCAGCATTATTGGGCAGTATTCAGCGCTAACTCGCGATTTAATTAACACTCCCCCAAGCCACTTAAATCCGGATTCCTTCTGCAAAGAATTTACAAATATCGTTAAAAAAGTTGGTGGCGCGGCAGCAGGTCTAAAGATTTCGATAATGAATGAATCCCAACTTAGAAGTAAGGGCTATGGCGGAATTACTGCGGTTGGGCAAGGATCAGCAAATCCACCAAGGCTACTGCACATTTCATATCGCCCCGTTAAAGCTAAGGCGAGAAAGACGTACGCATATGTCGGCAAAGGGATCACCTTTGACTCCGGAGGGCTGGCGCTAAAGCCCGCCGCTGGAATGGAAGCGATGAAATCTGATATGTCGGGCGCGGCAGCTGTTTGTGCGGCGACAATCGCAATTGCAATGATGAAACTTCCAGTAGCAATTGATTGCTACGCACCGCTTGCCGAAAATATGGTGAGCGATAATGCAACCAGGCCAAGTGACATCATTACGATGTATGGTGGAAAAACAATTGAAGTGCTTAATCCAGATGCCGAAGGTCGACTTGTACTTGGAGACGCATTAGTAAAAGCGCAAGAGAATAAATCACTTGATGGAATTGTTGATGTGGCAACTCTTACAGGTGCACAAGTTGTTGCTCTCGGCACACGAACCGCTGCAATAATGACCAATCACCAAGACTTCAGTGACCATTTCTTTGCGGTAAGCAAAGCAGCTGGTGAAGCTTTCTGGCCGATGCCATTGCCCATCGAACTTCGTGCTTCACTAGATTCACCGGTTGCGGATATGGCAAACATCGGTGAACGAATGGGCGGGATGTTGGTGGCTGGCCTTTTCCTAAAAGAATTTATCTCTCCGGAATTACCTTGGCTTCACCTTGATATTGCAGGCCCTGCCTATAACGAAGGTGAGCCATATGGCTATACGCCAGTTGGTGGCACGGGTATGGCCCTTCGATCCTTGGTCGCTCTTGCTCAATCCGCCGCAATTTCGTAATCGCAGGGCTGAACTGGCAAGATAGGCTCATTCGGTAGATCACTTTACGAAGGAGCTCGAACAGGTGTCCAACTTTGATCTCGTAATTTTAGGCGGCGGCAGCGGCGGTTACGCAGCAGCCCTCCGTGGTGCCCAACTCGGCTTAAACGTTGCCTTGATCGAAGCAGACAAGCTCGGGGGAACCTGCCTACACCGTGGATGTATTCCCACTAAAGCTCTTTTGCACGCCGGTGAGGTCGCCGATGGAACTCGCGAGGCAAGCCATTTTGGTATCAATGCAACATTTAACTCAATTGATATGGCTGGCGTAAATTCTTATAAAGATGGTGTGATCACAAAACTTCATAAAGGTCTGCAAGGTTTGGTGAAATCTCGCAACATAACCTTTATTGAGGGGCACGGAAAACTCGTCGCTAAAGACACTGTCGAGGTAAATGGTACGAAGTACACAGGAAAAAATATCGTCTTAGCAACGGGTTCTTACGCAAAGACACTTCCCGGTTTAGATGTAGATGGCAAGCGAGTAATGACTTCAGATCACGCCATGAAGTTGGACTATGTACCTAAGAGCGTCATAGTTCTTGGTGGCGGCGTAATCGGCTGTGAGTTTGCATCTGTTTGGAAATCTTTCGGCGCTGAAGTAACAATTATTGAAGGACTCTCACATCTAGTTGCGCTAGAAGATGAATCTTCCAGCAAGCAGTTAGAGCGTGCTTATCGCAAACGTGGAATTAACTTCGAGCTAGGCGTTCGCTTTAAGTCTCACTCAGTCAACGCTGATGGAGTAACGGTAACTTTGGAAGACGGTAAGACATTTACCGCAGAAGTGCTTCTGGTCGCAGTCGGACGCGGGCCAGTCTCAGCCAACCTAGGTTATGAAGAACAAGGAATAACTATGGACCGTGGCTATATCTTGGTTGATGACAAGTGCCGCACGAATGTTCCCGGCATCTGGGCGGTAGGAGATTTAATTCCTACCTTGCAGTTGGCTCACGTTGGATTCGGAGAAGGAATTCTCGTTGCTGAAGAGATCGCCGGACTTAATCCTCGTCCAATTAATTATGATGGCGTCCCACGCGTGACATATTCCGAACCAGAAGTTGCATCTGTTGGTCTCACAACCGCCCAGGCTAAAGAGCGTGGATTTGATGTTGTTGAACTTAACTACGACTTGGCGGGTAATGGCAAAGCGCAAATTTTGCGCACTGCAGGATCAATCAAGCTAGTTTCGCAAAAAGGTGGACCTGTGCTTGGAATCCATATGGTTGGTTCGCGTGTTGGAGAACTTCTAGCGGAAGCGCAATTAATCTTTAATTGGGAAGCATCAGCTGATGATGTAGCACCACTAATCCATGCTCATCCAACGCTTTCCGAAGCAATGGGCGAGGCTCATATGGCACTCGCCGGCAAACCATTACACGCTCACGGTTGATTTAGGAAAAGGAATAGCTATGACTTTCTCAGTAACCATGCCTGCACTTGGTGAAAGTGTCAGTGAAGGAACGGTCACGCGTTGGCTAAAGGCTGAAGGCGACCATGTTGCAATGGACGAACCACTCCTTGAAGTGTCAACCGATAAAGTCGATACCGAAATTCCTTCTCCTGTTGCTGGCGTACTGCAAAAGATTGTTGTCGCGATTGATCAGACAGTTCCAGTTGGTGCTGAACTTGCAATAATCGCAGAGGGTGCCGCACCTGCCTCTGCACCTGCACCGGCTGCACCTGCTGCCGCAGCGCCAGTTACTCCTCCTCCAGTTGCATCAGCACCTGCTGCAAGTAGCGCGGGAACAATAATTACTATGCCGGCACTTGGTGAGAGCGTTAGTGAAGGCACTGTCACTCGTTGGTTAAAGAACGTAGGAGATAGCGTTGCAGTTGATGAAGCGTTACTAGAAGTTTCTACAGATAAAGTTGATACTGAAATTCCATCACCAGTAGCCGGAACAATTATTTCTATCGATGTTCCAGTAGATACAACTGTTCCAGTTGGTGCGCGTCTTGCAGTTATCGGAAGCGCCGGTGCAGCATCTGCTCCGGCTGCACCGAGCACACCTGCTCCCGTAGTTGCTGCTGCTCCCGTAGTTGCAGCTCCTCCCGTAGTTGCAGCTCCTCCCGTAGTTGCAGCTCCTCCCGTAGTTGCAGCTCCTCCCGTAGTTGCAGCTCCTCCAGTTGTTGCTGTTTCACAACCACTCGATGCTTACGTCACTCCAATTGTTCGCAAGCTTGCCTCTGAACTCGGAGTAAATCTCGCCAACGTCACCGGAACAGGTGTGGGTGGTCGAATTCGCAGAGAAGATGTGCAATCTGCCGCGCCAAAGGCCGCACCGTCTGCGCCCGCCGCATCAGTTACAGCACCGGCAGACGCGGCACCGGTTGCACCGGCTGCGCCTTCCCAACGTAGCAATTCGGTAGTTCCGGTTTCACCGCTACGTGGCACAACTGTAAAAATGTCACGACTTCGCAAGGTAATTGCCGCACGCATGGTCGAGTCACTCCAAGTTAGCGCACAACTAACGACTGTCATTGAAGTAGATGTTACGAAGATTGCGCGATTGCGCGATCGTTCAAAAGCAACTTTCGAAGCGCGTGAAGGCGTCAAGCTCTCCTTCTTGCCATTCTTTGCCGTATCAGTTTGCGAAGCACTTAAACAACATCCAGTACTTAACTCATCTGTAGAAGATGATCAGATTATTTATCACGGTGCAGAGCACTTGGGGATCGCTGTCGATACAGAGCGTGGACTATTGGTACCAGTTATCCATAGCGCTGGTGATTTAAATATGGGAGGGATCGCTCGTAAGATTTCCGAGCTCGCTGCACGCACACGCGATAACAAAGTTTCTCCTGATGAACTCGGTGGCGGAACATTTACGCTGACAAATACCGGCAGCCGCGGTGCTCTCTTTGATACGCCAATCATTAACCAACCACAAGTTGCAATACTCGGCCTGGGCGCGATTGTGAAACGTCCAATGGTTGTAAAGGGTGAAGATGGCGGCGAAACAATTGCGATTCGTTCGATGGTCTATCTTGCGCTTTCTTATGATCACCGCGTAGTAGATGGTGCAGATGCTGCGAGATTCTTAGTTACTTTGAAGGAGCGTCTCGAAGGCGGCGCCTTCGAATCAGATTTGGGTCTCTAACTCAAATGGCTGTTGCGCAAAGAATTGCGATTACTGGGGCATCCGGTTTAATCGGTAGCGCCCTCGTTGGATATCTAAAATCTGAAGGTCACACGGTGCAACGTCTAGTACGTCGTGCAACCGTTGCTCCCGATGAAATCAGATGGGATCCAAAGACTGGTTACGTAGATATCGATGCACTTCGCGGCGTTGATGCAGTAATCCATCTCGCCGGAGTTGGAGTCGGTGATAAGCGTTGGACTAAGCGATACAAATCAGAGATTTTGAATTCTCGCTTGCTAGGTACTACAGCAATCGCGAACGCTGTGGCCGAAGTTAAGCCGCAAGTCTTTATTTCCGCTAGCGCAATCGGCTGGTACGGAGATTCTGGAAATCGCGCTGTCGTGGAGAGTGACTCTGTGGGTCACGATTTTCTAGCTGCAGTTTGTCGCGAATGGGAAAGTGCCGCCGATTTAGCAGGAGATGTTCGTACCGTAAAACTTCGCACGGGACTTGTCCTTGATCCAACAGGCGGAGCACTCGGACGCATGCTGCCGCTATTTAGATTTGGCCTTGGTGGGAAGTTGGGTTCAGGTAAGCAATGGTGGTCTTGGATCACTTTGCACGATGTTGTGCGCGCCATCGTTTTCACACTAGAAAAGCAAATTTCAGGCCCGGTGAATTTGACTTCACCTAATCCAGTTACAAACCAGGAATTCACCTCTGCGCTCGCGCGCGCAATGAAACGACCTGCACTATTTCCTGCCCCAGCGATTGCGCTAAAAATTGCGCTAGGTGGCTTTTCTAGTGAAGTCCTCGGCTCTAAAAAAGTAATGCCTAATGCTTTAACAGATGCAGGCTTTAAATGGGATTACCCGCATATTTCAACGGCGCTACAAGCGCTCGTCGAACATTAACTCTTCGGCTGCCAAACGGCCGGCAAGTAACGCGCCATTCTGTGACGGGGTAGTTAAGTAATCTCCTGCGCGGTAAACGTTTTCATTAACGCGCAAACTCTTCGACTGTTCTGCTCCAGGAGCAAATAATGGAAGGGCAGAGTGAATTTCATACTTTGCTAAGAAACGCCAATCCCCCGTTGATTTACCCCACATTAACGCTAAGTGGCGACGGACTTCTGATTCAGATGCGTGTGAAATTGTTGTGGAAGAAATTAGCGATTGTCCGCTTGGTGCATAACGAGACGATAGATTCGAAATTACTATAGAATTAACTACCGGTCCGCGATGTTGAGAATCAAGAACTAATTGTGCTTCTTTAGTAGGCGCATTATCTGCAGTGTGATACCAAGTGATCGAGTTCAACAGCGGTGTTACCTGATCGGATCCCAAGATCTGAGCTGCGGTTGTGAGATCGGTGGCCAGAATAATCTTCTTAGCTAGAAAATCTCCATTGCTTGTAATTACTGAACTACCGCGAATTTCCTCAACACGAGTATTCAATTTCAAGTTTTTCACGCGCTTAGCCAGCGCGATGGGAAGGGCGCTCACGCCATCTGATGGAATACCGGGGCGGCCGGATATGAAGCTACCGATGATTTCTCTACCAACTACTGCACTAACTCGTGCAGGATCGGCGAGAAACACCCCTTGAAGAAAAGGTTTTAATACTTTTTCGTACAAGTCTGAAGTTCCACATCGTAATAAATGGTTTTCAACGCTCTCTGCCTGCAGTGGCTTGGAGAGTAAATACCTTAAGAAAAATACTTTGGAAGATAGCGAACCAGATTTTCCCGAAAAAGCAGAGGAGAAATGATTTCGTGGATCACCTAGATTCACATAATCTGAATCGAATGAGATACGAATGGAACGCGGGGCTAACTTAAAATCTAACTCCTGCTCAATCCCCCAGCGTTTAACTTCCGGATAATTAAGATTAATTAGTTGGAATCCTCGATCAAGGACGAATCCATCGATAACATCACTTGCGACTCGGCCTCCGGGTCTATCCGAAGATTCCAGGACTGTGACATCGGCACCGGATTTTTGCAGAGTTAGAGCAGCGCTCAGACCAGCGAGACCTGCACCGATTACTACATACATCTAAATTGAAAGACTTACTTATTTTGCAATTTAGAGGGCCACCAGATTTTTGGTCCAATTTCGTGTACCAAAGCTGGAACCAATACAGAGCGAACAATTATCGTGTCTAGTAAAACTCCAAAGGCAACTGCAAAGCCAAGTTGAGCAAGCGGCACTAGTGGGAGAAGTCCCAGTACAGCGAATGTTGCTGCCAAGACGATGCCGGCTGAGGTGATTACTGCGCCTGTAACCGTGACGCCCTTAATAACTCCAGCGCGAGTTCCGATCTTCGCACTTTCTTCTCTAACGCGTGTCATAAGGAAGATGTTGTAATCAATTCCGAGGGCTACTAAGAAGATAAAAGCAAACAGTGGGAATGAATTGTCTCCTCCCGCAAAACCGAATACGTGATTAAAGACCAATGCGCAAACTCCAAGAGTTGCAAAGTAACTTAAAACTACCGTGCCCAGCAAGAGAATAGCGCTTAAAATACTGCGCAGCAGCACTCCGAGAATTAAAGTAATCACTAAGAGGATAATTGGAATGATTGTTTTATTATCGCGATCGTTCGCTGCGCGTATGTCAAAGTAGACCGCGCTAGTTCCACCAACTAGGGCTGATGCATCAACAGTTTTCGCAATCTCGCGAATTTTAGGAATGTCATTTCCAGCTTCAACGCTATCTGGCGCAGTCGCAAGGGTTACGTTGAGAATTGCGCGACCATTTACGATTTTAACTTCTGGCGCTGGTTGTCCGGGAATCGGCGCGCCAGTGAGCATTGGAACTACTTCTGTGACACCAGGCGCTGATTTAATCGCAGCAGAAACTGCTTCGATTTTATTTGAATCAACAACAATTTGAGTTGGATCGCCTTCTCCCCCTGGGAAGTGCTTCTCAAGCAATCTTTGTCCCACAACAGACTCTGGATTACCCGTAAATGTATCCACTGTTCCGATTCCGTCTGCCTTTAATGTTGTCGAAGTTAGAGCAAAGCCCAACAAAACAACGCCTGTGATAACCCAATATTTACGGGGGTTGCGACCAATACCATTGGAAATCTTCGACCACATGCCTGCCATGACGTGATCATCGCCGTCATTTTTTGGAACACGCGGCCAGAAGATCCATCGTCCAAAGATTAAGAGCAGCGCGGGTAGTAAAGTTAAAATGGTAATCATTGAAACCACAATGCCGATTGCTCCAATTGGACCAAGGCCTGCAGTATTCGTTAACTGGCTAAATAGCAGAACCAAAAGGGAAATCGCCACGGTTGACCCAGAGGCAAGAATTGGCTCCCAAACACCTTTATATGCCGCACGCATCGCAACAAATCTATTGTCAGTAAAATGCAGTTCTTCTCGATAGCGCGCTATTAATAAGAGTGCATAATCTGTTGCTGCACCAATAACAAGAACTGAGAGAATTCCTTGCGACTGTCCGTCAACATCAATTATGTCGTTCTTTGCAAGTAGATAAACGATTCCACCTGCAGTTGACAGAGCGAAGAGTGATGAAAGTAAGGGAATAATCCATAAAATCGGAGAACGGTATACAACAATCAAGATAACCGCGACAACGCCGAGCGTAGTAAGTAACAACTTCGAGTCAATGTCTCCAAATGCTCCAAACAAGTCGCCTAACAATCCACCCGGCCCTGTTACATATGGATCAAAACCATTGGCTTCGGCTATCGGCTTGATATCTTCACGCAGCGCTTCAATTACTGCAGGAAGAACAGGCTCCTCATTTGGCAGTAACTTAGAGATGGCGTTTCCATCTAGTGGAATATTTGCTAACAGCGCTTCACCGTCTTGGGCAGGAAAGACAGAAATTGCTTGACCTGGCAATAAGTAATCTGAGATTTTTGCGGATGTTCCTGCCAGAGTTAGGTTGCCGACTTGTGAGATGTGCTCATTGATCGCAGCGAAGGTCGCAGCTGTGGAGGTGCCCTCGAACAGAACTAGCACTGGAAAGTTAATTGACGCTTGCGTTGAAAACGTCTTTATCTCATCCGCCGCCAAAGTTGCTTCGGCCCCTTTAGGCAAGAATGATGAATTGTTATTTTCTTGAACAGAAGTTAACTTTCCAAATAGTGGCCCAAATACGCCGGTAATTATGAACCAACCGATAACCACCAACATAGCAATGGCATAAGGCTTACGATTCTTTTGGGTGAGTTGCGTAGACACGATAGAAGGGCCTTTCAGGCTTGAGTTCGAGCAAAATTCGCTAGGAGTACAGCCTACCTTTAGGCTGTACCCGTGCCCCTTCACTCGCCTGTAAGCACCGCTCAGAGTGCACCAGAAATTGTTGTAGATCACATCGGGCTGCTGGAATATGAGAGCGCCCTGGCGCTTCAGCGAAAAATTCACTCCGAAGTCGCCTCAAGAGATCGCGCAAACACATTGCTCTTGCTGGAACATCCATCAGTTTATACGGCGGGAAAACGTACTCAGATTTTTGAGATGCCAACCGATGGCACGCCAGTAGTTCAAGTTGATCGCGGTGGGCGAATTACTTGGCACGGACCAGGTCAATTGGTGGGATACCCAATTGTTAAATTGTTAAAGCCAACAGAGCTGGTCGGATTTGTTAGAACGTTAGAGAATGCGCTCATTGAAGTTTGTGCAGAAATTGGCGTAAATGCGGTACGAGTCGACGGTCGATCAGGTGTTTGGATTTCTGACAGTAACGGCGACCGCAAGATCGCCGCAATTGGAATCAGGGTTGCCGGAGGCGTAACCATGCATGGTTTTGCCTTGAACGTATCCCCGGATCTAAGCAAATTTAGCCAGATCATTCCCTGCGGGATTGATGACGCTGCCGTAACATCTTTGGCTGTAGAACTTAAGCGAACCGTAGATATCGCCGAAATAACACCAATAGTTGAGAAGCATCTCGTTGAGGCACTGGGTAAGGTAAGCCTATGACTATGGCACCTGATGGCCGCAAGCTACTCCGAATCGAAGCGCGCAATACCGAAACTCCGATAGAACGTAAACCAGAGTGGATTAAAACGCGCGCAAATATGGGACCGGAGTACACCAGGCTCCGTTCTTTGGTTAAGAGCGAAGGGCTTCACACTGTATGCCAAGAAGCAGCCTGTCCAAATATTTTTGAATGCTGGGAAGATAAAGAAGCAACATTCTTGATCGGTGGTGATCGCTGCACAAGACGTTGCGATTTCTGCAATATCGATACTGGCAAACCATTGCCACTAGATCGCGAAGAGCCACGTAAAGTCGCTGAATCAGTAAAATCTATGGGGCTGCGATATGCAACTATTACTGGTGTAACTCGTGATGACTTGCCTGATGAAGGCGCGTGGTTATATGCCGAAACAATTCGGCAAGTTCACGAGCTAAACCCTGGTTGCGGCGTTGAAATGTTAGCTCCAGATTTTCACGCAAAAGCTGAACTACTAAATCAAATCTTTGAAACTCGACCTGAGGTATTTGCTCACAATCTTGAGACAGTCCCTCGTATTTTCAAACGAATCCGTCCTGCCTTTACATATGAGAAATCTCTTCAGGTCATCGGTATGGCTCGTGATTTTGGTTTAGTAACTAAATCTAATTTGATCCTTGGCTTGGGCGAAACGCGTGAAGAAATCTCGCAAGCGCTCATCGATCTTCGCGGTGCGGGTTGTGACTTGATAACTATTACGCAATACCTTCGCCCAACTAACAAACATCATCCAGTGGAACGCTGGGTTAAGCCTGAGGAATTCGTAGAGTTAGCTGCTGAAGCAACCGCTACTGGATTTTTAGGCGTGATGAGCGGACCGCTAGTTCGCTCTAGCTACCGCGCTGGTCGCTTATATAAGCAGGCTGCTGAAGCGCGCGCCAATCTAGGATCAGTGCGTGGCTGAATTTGTTTATCCGCCAGTAATTGTCGCGCTAAAAACATTTTGGAAATACTTAGGATTACAATTTCATTTCGAGGGTGAGGCTCATATTCCACGTAAAGGTGGAGCCATTCTGGCGATGAATCACATCGGGTATTTAGATTTTGCGTTAATCGGCACAGCAGCACTTCCCACTGGTCGATTAGTTAGATTTATGGCGAAGAAAGAGATTTTCGACAATAAGCTGGCTGGTCCACTAATGCGCGGTATGCACCATATAAATGTCGATCGCAGCAACGGGACTGCATCCTTTGTCGCAGCACTTCGCGCTCTTCGTTCTGGTGAAGTTGTTGGAATATTTCCTGAAGGCACGATCTCTAAAAGCTTTGAAATTAAAGAGTTGAAATCTGGTGCGGTGCGACTTGCTATGGGCGCGAGCGTTCCTGTAATTCCAACAATTGTTTGGGGATCCCAACGCATTTGGACTAAAGGCGTAAAACGTGACTTAGGTCGACGCAAGTTCCCGATTTTTGTGACTTTTGGCGCTCCCATGTACTTTGATAAATCTACAGATGTTGAGGTAGGTGAGAAAGCGCTCCGTGAAACGCTTTTAAATCTCCTACATGAAGTACAAGGAAAGTACCCAGATAACCACCAAGGTCAGCGTTGGGCTCCGGCCCGTCTTGGTGGTACAGCGCCCGCTCCCCTAAACTGAGGCCATGTTTAAAAAGAAGGCGAAAGCGCCAAAGATCAAAAAGGTTCGTTTCCAAACTTTCCGGGACGCATACAAAGTAACCAAGAGCGTAAAACCTTGGATTGGCGCTGGCATATTTGGTGTCTTCGCGATCACTTGGGCAATTGGAATTGCAATTGGTATTTTCATTAGCCATCCGATTTATCTTGGCTTCGTATCACTTCCCGTTGCAGTTCTAGCAGCGATGTTCTTTTTCACTCGAATCGCATCCTCTGCGGCTTATGTTTCTATTGAAGGACAAATGGGTGCAGCCGCCAGCGTTCTTATGGCTATTCGCAAAGGTTGGATAACAACTCCTGCTGTTGCCGTAACAAAGAACCAGGATATGGTCCACCGCAGCATCGGACGTGCAGGCATCGTACTAACCGGTGAAGGAACTCAAGCGGTTCGCGGAATGTTGCAGGACGAGCGCAGAAAAGCGGAACGCTTTGCTCCTGGAGTTCCAGTGACTGAAATTTATGTAGGTGATGGGGCCGACCAAGTTCCACTTCGTAAGTTACAAAAGCGTGTAGCTAAATTACCGAAGAAGTTATCTGCGCATCAAATGCGTGAAGTTCGTGCCCGCTTTAAAGCAGTTGGTGGAATGTCAATGCCAATACCAAAGGGTCCAATGCCAAAGGGGATTCGCGTTCCAAAACGCTGATTACTTTTTACCTGTTCGCGTATCAATCAATCTAGTCCCACTAAGCCGTTCGTGAATTCCGCGGCCATTTTCGTCGTAGGTAATGGCGGTCACTACTAGACAGAGCAGAACTGTTCTGACGAGCGCCTGAACTGGAGTCGGATTTCCACCACCATTAAATTGGACAACTCTCAAACCTACGACTCGATGGCCCGCGGTCGCTCCTCCGAGCGCCGTTAAAACCAAGACTTCAATAAAGAATATGACCAGGTGTGGAATTCGGGCTTCGGGTGCTCTTTCGGCGAATGAGACGCCGCCTCCAAAGAAGCCAAGGGCGATCGCGTAACACATCAGCCAGTCGATGCTCAGACCCAGGAAGCGCCGTCCCAAACTGATCTCATGTTTCATGCGCCTGAGCCTACTGACCCCAAAGAGGTGCTGCAGGTTTTACATCTGCAGGCCTCGTCTGAGGGATGCAAGATTTACATGGCTGTAACACAACAGTTATGCCAAATGGCCTTTGGAGTCTTAGGGTTTACCCAGATCGGTCGCCCTCAAAGATGATGGCCCATTCGAATATACGAGGAGCAAACTTTATGTTTAAGAATTCCGCAGAAATTTTCGCTTTTATTAAAAAAGAAGATGTCAAGCTTGTTGATGTTCGCTTTACCGATCTTCCAGGTATTCAGCATCACTTCAACGTTCCAGTCGAATCTTTTGACGAGGCAGTATTCACAGATGGCCTAATGTTTGATGGCTCTTCTATCCGTGGCTTCCAGTCAATTCACGAATCAGATATGAAGTTACTTCCAATTCCTTCATCTGCATTTATCGATCCGTTTCGTCTAGAGAAGACGCTAGTAATTCTCTTCTCAGTACATAACCCATCTGATAACACTCCTTACTCACGTGATCCGCGTGGCGTAGTAGCGAAGGCAGTTGATTACTTGAAGTCAACCGGAATCGCAGATCAAGCATTCTTCGCACCTGAAGCTGAATTTTATGTTTTTGACGCAGTGCGTTTTAAAACTGGAATGAATGAGTCATACCACCACATTGATTCTTACGAAGGTGCATGGAACACAGGAATCGTCGCTGACCCTGATGGCACTCCAAACCGTGGGTATCGCACACGTATCAAGGGCGGCTACTTCCCTGTTTCACCAACTGATCAATTCGCAGATTTGCGCGATGAAATGGTTATGGAACTCGGACGCGCAGGACTACTTGTCGAACGTTCACACCACGAAGTTGGTACTGCAGGTCAGATGGAGATTAACTATCGCTTCACGGACATCCTAAGCGCCGGCGACGAGTTGATGAAGTTCAAGTACATCATTCGTAACGTTGCATGGGAAGGTGGCAAGACCGCGACCTTTATGCCAAAGCCACTCTTCGGCGATAACGGTTCAGGAATGCACGTCCACCAATCACTTTGGAAAGATGGCAAGCCACTCTTCTTCGAAGCAGGAACTTACGGCGATCTTTCAGATATGGCGCGTTGGTATATCGGCGGTCTTCTAAAGCATGCGCCATCACTTCTTGCTTTCACCAATCCAACGGTTAACTCTTACCGTCGTTTGGTTCCAGGATATGAAGCGCCAGTTAATCTCGTTTACTCAGCGCGTAATCGTTCAGCTTGTATCCGTATTCCAATTACTGGTTCATCACCAAAGGCAAAGCGCGTTGAATTCCGTTGCCCCGATCCATCATCTAATCCATACCTCGCATTTGCCGCGATGTTGATGGCTGGCATCGATGGAATCCTTAACAAGATTGAGCCACCTGCTCCAGTTGATAAGGATCTCTACGAACTCGAAGGTGAAGAAGCTGCCTCAATTCCACAGGTTCCAGGATCGCTAGAAGCAGTCCTTGATAACCTTGAAAACAATCACGACTTCTTAACCAAGGGCGGCGTCTTTAGCGAAGATTTGATTTCGACTTGGATTGAATGGAAGCGTAAGAACGAAGTGGATTATGTTCGTTTACGTCCACATCCAGCCGAGTTTGAACTTTACTTCGATATCTAAAAAGTAAGTAAAAAGCCCGCCATCTTACAATGGCGGGCTTTTTCTTTTACAAATTACTTTCTTGCACTTATCTTAAATATCGCAGCTGAAAGCGCTGCGCTAATTACCGAAGCGACAATAACCGCAAGGACAGCGATATCCTGAATTTGCGGATCATTAAAAGCGAGATTGGCGATAAAGATCGCCACAGTGAAGCCAATTCCCGCCGCGCTTCCTGTTGCAAGCAAAGATGACTTATTGACGCCTTCTGGCATTTCAGCAATCTTTGCCTTTTTAGCCGCGATTGCGGCCAATAAAACACCGATTGGTTTGCCGATTACCAATCCGCAGAAAATACCCCAGGCGATCTTTGATTGAATCGCCCCTTGAATAGAGTCCAATGTAATAACAACTCCGGTATTTGCAAATGCGAATAGAGGCACAACAAAAAAGGTGCTGATTGGATGAAACTTGTGCTCCAACCATTCAATAACTGAAACGGTTCCGTCCTCTTGATCATCTAGATCGGCTCCCCCATGCGCGATATTTGGGGTCATCAATCCAAGAATTACGCCGGCCAAAGTTGGGTGAACGCCAGTTTTATAGAGTGAGAACCATAAAGTGAATGCAAATACCGCATAGATGAATATTGAAGTGACTTTTACTTTTTGCAGGGCGGCGATAAAGAGCACAGAGAGAACACCTGCGGCCAGCCATGAGAATTTAATTCCGGTTGAATAAACGAATGCGATTACAAGAATCGCCCCAATGTCATCAATGACGGCGAGTGCAAGCAGGAATGACCTGAGTGATGCAGCAACGCTGGGGCCCAGCATAGTTAGCAATCCAACTGCTAACGCAATATCGGTCGCTACCGGAACTCCCCAACCTTCTGGCGCAACTTCACCCGCAATTGCTAAATAGATCAATGCTGGGACTGCCATTCCACCTATCGCTGCAACCAATGGCAGCATCGCTTTTTTCAGCGATGCCAAATGCCCGCTGGTCATCTCGCGTTTGATTTCCAGACCAACTACAAAAAAGAAAATGCTCATTAAGAAATAGTTAATGACCTTGAGAATTGTAAGATCGAGCTGATACCAATCAGCACCGAAAGAGATACGAGTATCAAGAAATGAAAAATAAGAGTTGGCAAGTGGCGAATTAGCAGTTACTAAGCCAAAGCCAGAGGCGATCAAAATTAAAAACCCGCCGGTTGACTCTCGATGTAAAAAATCCCGTAGTGGGGATATGCGAGATTTCATGTCCTTACTTTAACTTACAGCGCGATCTTGGGTTCGAATTTTTCGATGAGAGAGAATTAAATGACCAGCAAAACCAACGACGAGCGCAAAAATCACGCCCACATTTGCGAAATTCCAAGGTCCTTCTTTGCCTCCGATTAAAAAGAGTAGGTAACCTTGCCAGGAGAGCCAGCTGGCGAATGTATTGGTCACAAATCCCCAACCGATAAATGTGCCGATCGCCATTACTAGCAATGGCCGCCAATTCCAAACACCATAACGACCGGATATCGAAAATAGATCCGCTTCCACAAATGGCTTGCGCCGCAAGAGCACATCGGTCACGAAGATGGCAGACCAGGTAGCAATTGGTACTCCAAGAGTGATCAGGAATCCTTGGAATGGGTAGAAGAAATTGTCTGCAACCCACACTATGTAGATACTTCCGGCCAGCATAATTAAGCCATCAAGTGCCACCGCAACATAACGTTTCATCGGCAGACCGGTTGAAATCAGTGCAAGACCGGAAGAATAGAGGTTAAGTATTGAACCGCCGACCAAACCTAGAATTGCAATTAATGCAAAAATTGCCAGGTACCAAGTTGGCAATAAAGTAGTTAGAGCTCCAATCGGATCGTTAGCAATAGCTTGCGCTAATTTTTGATCGCTTCCAGCGAGAAGCGCTCCATAAATAACTAAAACAATTGGCACTGTCGAAGCACCAAAAACTGTCCAGCCAACCACTGCACGACTAGATGTTGTACGAGGTAGGTATCTGGAATAGTCGGCTGCAGAATTCACCCAACCTAGACCAATTCCAGTGATACCAAAAATGATTGCTCCGATGAAGCCTTGGAAATTTCCATTCGGTATTGAACTGACGTTTTGCCAATCAACGCTATCTAGCGTTAAAACTATATAGATCACCGTTGCAATTACTGTGGTGATTGTCAGATATTTTTGAAGGCGCATAATGACGCTGTGGCCAAGTATGCCGCCATACATAGTTAAAGAAACCGCTAGAGCAAATCCAATGACCATAGCAATATCGTGATCAATACTTCCAATGCGAATAAATATCGTTCCAGTAGCCAGCGTGGCAAGTGAGACTAAAACAGTCTCCCATCCAACGAAGACGAGATATGAGAGGAAACCGGGAACAATATTTCCTTTGATTCCAAAGACTGCCCGCGACTGCACCATTGTTGGCGCGTTCGATCTCTTTCCGGCAAGTGAACTAAAGCCAACTAGTAAGAAGGAGAGAATTGTGCCAACAATTGCTGCGCATGTAGCCTGCCAGAAGGAGATGCCAAAGCCGAGAAAGAAAGAACCGTACGACAGAGCTAGCAGCGATACATTCGCACCGCACCATGGCCAAAACAAAGAGGAAGCTTTTCCGGTTCGCTCTGACTCGGAGATAACATTTGTACCGTTTACCTCTAAATTCATAACGCTATGTTACGGCAAGAGCCGTTGAACTCTTCAGTCAAGGAAAAAATCTAAAAGGAAATCCTTAGTTCCTGGAACTACCGAATATTTCTCAAGATCAGTAACGCCCACTGATGCCAAGACCTCATCATCCACAAAGAAGTTACCTGTTGTTTCCTTAGAAGGTCGATTTAAAATTACATATGCCGCATCGGCCAAGATTTCTGGGGTGCGACAAACCGCTGTATCTATTCCAGGAATCATCTGCAGCGCAGCGGTATCGATTGCAGTGCGTGGCCACAATGCATTTACCGCTATCCCGGTCTTGCGAAATTCCTCTGACATTCCAAGCACGCACATAGACATTCCGTATTTGGCCATTGTGTAGGCAACATGGTGCTGGAACCACTTAGCTTTCATAGAAAGCGGCGGCGAAAGCGTCAAAATATGCGGGTTGCGACCTGCTTCAGCCGAAGCGCGTAGATGCGGAATCGCAGCTTGAGAAGTTAAAAAGGTGCCACGTACATTTACATCAAACATCAAATCAAATCGCTTTGCCGGAGTCGCCTCTGTTGGAGTTAAATTAATTGCGCTGGCGTTATTGATCAAGATATCTATGCCGCCGAATTCTGCAGCGGTCTGTGCAATGGCATCGGCGATCTGATTTTCATCGCGTAGATCGCATTGAATAGGTAGCGCCGTTCCCCCTGCAGCTCGAATCTCTTCTGCTGCAGTGTGAATGGTTCCTGGCAATTTTGGATTGGGATCAGATGTCTTTGCCGCGATCGCAATGGACGCACCGTCGCGCGCAGCACGTAGCGCTATCGCTAGTCCAATTCCGCGAGATCCCCCGGTAATAAAGATCCTCTTGCCTGATAAATCTCCGGTGATTGTCATTGCTTCCCCTTCTTAGCCATAAAGTTCATAAATGCTTCCATCGCTTCTTCTGATTGCAGCGCAAGTGAGAAGAGTTCAAATTCGGCTTTCATTACCGCTGCTACCGCATCGTGCTTACTTGCTTTCAAGAGCGCTTTGGTATTGATCATCGCCTGAGGAGGATTCGTCGCGATTGCCTTCGCCAATTCCATCGCCTCGCCCAATGGATCATTGGCAATAGAAGCAACCATTCCCATTTCACGTGCATTTTCGGCGTCAAAATTTTCGCCAGTAAAGAAGATTTTGGCTGCTCGCTGATAACCAACCAAAAGCGGGAAGAGGTAACTAGATCCAGCTTCTGGAACTAATCCGAGGGAAGCAAAGGGCATTGAAAATTTCGCAGTGGGAGATGCAATAACCACATCGCAATGCAAAAGCATTGTGGTTCCGACGCCAACTGCATTTCCCTTCACTGCTGCTATCAGTGGCTTTGGAAATTCCAAGAGCGAACCTAAGAACTTAGCAACTTCGCTATCTTCACCCGTTGGTGGATTGGCAAGAAAGTCTGCAATGTCATTGCCGGCGGTGAAATGATCGCCTTCACTCGTGATGATGACGGCGCGAACACCAAAATCTCCCGCGGCCTCATTTAACCCACTTGCCAGACCCGCATACATCTCGCGAGTCAGCGCGTTCATTTTGGCAGGGCGATTAAAGGTAAGTACTTGGATATCGCCTTCGCGGCGGCTGGTGATTTCAGACATTTGCCTATCCTACTGGTTGGTAACCTAGGAAAGAAAGAGGATGATGGAGGCGACGGAGAGGTCAAGAAATGGCAAGAGATATCACAATTACCGCGCGAGAACTAAACCCTTTTGAGCAATTGGTGCTGGGATTACTGTGCGAAGGAAAAACCAACTCGGCAATCGCTCGAGAAACATCTCATACCGAGAAGGTAATTGAAAATACGATAAGTCGGGCTGCTAAAGCTTTCAACATAAAATCTGATCCAGATACAAATATTCGAGTGCTACTTGCTCTCGCTTTTCGCACCCACTTTGGTGATGCCGCATTTGATCGATTAAATGTTCCGTGTTCTCATCTACAAATTGGAACCGATGGACAATCGCTCTGCAATCGCGACATACATTAGATAGATCACTTTTTTCTCGGGGCTAGCACTCACCGACTGTGGTGGAGTGCTAGCCCTAACTTTTTCTTAATAAGGATATCCCCGTTGGAGTTTTAATTGCCTTGCGCCTAAACGTTGGGTGTTTAAAAAGGGAGAGATTAAAATGAAGAGAAAAAGTTTTGACAAAATTGTTACCGCTGTTGGATTTGGCCTAGCTGTATTTTTATTGATAGCCGCTGGTCTACTCAACTGGGGGGCGAGTTTTGCGGCCGATGCGGTTGCTTCGCAATTAGAGGCGCAAGAGATAAGTATCCCGGCAGTCACAGGAAATGCTGAAGAATCTGCGGATATAACAGAGTTCTTTGCTGTTAATGGAGAGAAAATTCTTTCAAATGCAAAACAAGCGCAAATGTACGCAGATCATTATCTAGGATTTCACTTATCTAGTATGCCTACTTACGCGGCAGCTAGCGCCGCTAATCGTGCAGCGAGAGCGGCACTCGCGGAAAACCCTAATGATGAAGCACTGAAATCAGATGTCGCCGCAAAGGCTGCGATGGTTGAAACCGTATTTAAGGGCACTGTGCTTAGTGGAACGCTGCTGACCGCATATGCATTTGGAACATTGGGATCTATCGCAGGCATTGCTGCCTTGGTTTCATTATTTGGTTCTCTGGTAATGCTTTTGCTGTCAGTTCTTGGGTTACTCCATATTCGTCGCGTCCGCGAGGATGCGACGATTTAACCCTCAACTCTCCGTGAGGGCGCCCCTCGTTAGCCGTGAAAAAAGCAGCTAGCGGGGGGTTTTTGCGACTCGCCCCAGAATGATCAATGAGTAGTGAACAAGTAAGGAATACCCTTTATGCATCTTCCCTGCAATAAGTGCTCACACAAGGTGAACGCTCTCGTAGCAACTTATTTGGAGAGGTAATCAATGTCCTTACTAACTTGGAAAGTCCACGGAACCGGCAAGAAAATCGCCGCCGGTGAAGTTGTTTCAACAGATGAAAGACTCAGCTGGCCCCGCACCATGGGTGTTGGTCTTCAACATATCGCCGCTATGTTCGGTGCAACGTTCTTGGTACCAATCATCACTGGATTTCCTCCAACCACAACGCTCTTCTTCTCTGGAATCGGCACACTCCTTTTCTTAATAATTACAAAAAATAAAGTACCTAGCTACTTGGGATCTTCTTTTGCCTTCCTCGGTCCGATTGGCGCAGCAGTTGCCTCAGCAGGTGCTGGTGGCGGCATGGCGGCAGCGCTCGGCGGCATCGTCTTCACAGGTGTCGTACTCGCACTCGTAGGCTTTGCGGTTCGCGCAGCCGGAATTGGCTGGGTTAACTGGCTGCTTCCGCCTGTGGTGACTGGAACCATCGTTATGGTTATTGGTTTCAATCTTGCAGGAGCAGCAAAAGGTAACTTCACGAAAGATCCACTAATCGCGATTATCACTTTGGTAAGCATCGCCCTCATCGGCGTAATTTCTAAAGGCTTCTTGAGCCGAATCAGTATTTTCTTGGGACTCGCAGTTGGTTACATCGTTGCTCTGATTATGGGAGATGTTGATACTAAAGGAATTGAAGCGGCATCTTGGTTCGCTATTCCTACTTTCACCACCCCAACATTTAGCATGAATGTGATGATCCTATTCCTACCTGTAGTTCTCGTCTTGATTGCAGAAAACGTAGGACACGTTAAATCTGTTGCTGCAATGACCGGTAAAGATCTTGACGATCAAATGGGAAATGCGCTTATGGCAGATGGTGTTGCAACAACGCTCGCCGGCATGGGTGGTGGTTCAGGAACAACAACTTATGCTGAAAACATAGGTGTAATGGCTGCAACTCGCGTGTACTCAACTGCTGCATATTGGGTTGCAGGAGCTGGCGCAATCTTGCTTTCGCTTTCACCAAAATTTGGAGCAGTACTTAGCGCAACTCCTGTCGGAGCGCTAGGTGGAGTTTCCACTGCTCTCTTTGGAATGATTGGCGTTCTGGGTGCACGCATCTGGATTGACTCTAAAGTCAATTTTGCGGACTCAACCAATCTCCTAATTGCAGGTTCGGCGCTAATCATCGGTATCGCTGATTACTCATGGACTCGTGGTGATTACACATTTACCGGAATCGTGAATGCAACTTTGGTTGCAGTTATCGGCTATCGCGTTCTTCACGCGATATCTGATGCACGCGGTAAATAATCTAGAAATACGCTGTAAGGAAGGGGCGGCACTTGCCGCCCCTTCTGCATTTTTCAAGAATTACATCTTCTAAATCATTATCTCGGGTCTGTCGGTGATTGCGTCAGTAGTGCGTGATTTAATCAGCACATGACTTTAAAGATTGTAAAACCAGCTTCTCCTGCGCGCGACACAATTGCACCATCTGATCTGACTTTTGGATTATCAACCTGCAAGCGCTGCCTCTGGATTAAGTACTGGTTTAAAATCACAATGCCCGGACAGTTTCCTCTAGTAAAGCCGCTGTCGACGGCTCAAGAAGAACATTTTCGTCGCGCTGCAATGCCTGACCTTGATCCTTCACTCGCACCTGGCGTTGTAAAACAATGGGGGCAATGGGTTAAGAGCGCTCCAATAGAAGTAGATGGAAAAGCAACCCGTTGGCGCATTCTCGGCATTTATGACCTGCTCGCACATTATGACGATGGCTCAGTCGGAATTATCGATTGCAAAGTTTCTGACTCTGATCGCGACAACGCCCAGTTCTATGCGCCGCAGTTGGAGGCATACGCCTATGCCCTTGAGAACCCTGAAAAAGGAAAGCCTTTCCCAGTCTCGTCTATGGGGCTCTTAGTTTGGAAGCTGGCTGGAGTTACAGAGACAGCAGATGGCGCTTACGGTTTCGGGGTCACTCAACATTACCTTCACGTAACCCGCGACCAAGCACAATTTAACTCATTGATATCAGATTTAATTGATGTAATTGAAGGAGAACTTCCAGGTGCGGGAGCTGATTGCGATACTTGTAACTACCTAATCAAACGCCTAGCAATAGAAAGTGATTAACCTTCTTCTTCTAAATTCTTCTTTGCCTTTGTCGCATATGTATCAACATACTCTTGACCAGATAGCGATTGAATTGTTGCCATAATTTTATCGGTAACATCTCTTAAGTAAAGCAAATCACTCGAATCGCCTTCGAAATACATAGGCTCGCCAAAGATCATTTCAACGCGCATGACTTTTGGAACTACCGTTCCGGTTGGTTGAATTTTCTCAGTATTAAACATTGCTACTGGAATAATCGGAGCTCCAGATTCAATCGCCAAACGCGCGATGCCAGTGCGCCCTTTATATAAACGACCGTCAGGTGAGCGCGTGCCTTCGGGATAGATTCCTAGGCACTTGCCCTCGGCAAGGACTTTAAGTCCGGTAATGAGCGCCGCTTCACTTCGTCGGCCACCAGATCGATCGACTGGAACCTGGCCAAGAGCGATAAAGGTTAACTTCTTTAAAAGCCCCTTCGGCCCAGGTGAGGTGAAGTACTCACTCTTGGCAAGGAAGGTTACTTTGCGCGGAACTACCAACGGCATGAAAATGGAGTCGCTAAAAGATAAATGGTTTGAAGCGATGATCACCGGACCAGTTCCCGGAACATTGCGCAGCCCTTTCACCTTTGGGCGAAAGAGGATCATCAGAAATGGGGTTAAGAATGCGCGCAAGATGCCATACGGCAGGTTGTTCATGGTTCTAATTTAGCGCCAAAAGGTGGGAATGTGCGAATATGAACCATGGAGCAGGAGTTATGAGCGAAAAAGACAAGCGCCGGGAAGACCCAGATGACGCTACAGAACGTGAATTGATTGAAATGGAGTTTCAATCAATGGTTGAAAACCTATCCTTGGATGAATCCGCTCCAACTTCATATCTCGACGAACTAGATGCAATTTCAGACTCTGAAAAATTTATAGCACCCAATCCCGCCAAAAAAAGTGCTTCGCAATCTTTTCGCGATGCGATCACCGCCTTTAAGAAATGGAAAAACGGAAAAGATTTCCGTGATGACGACGGAGTCGCGCTTTAAATTCTAGAAAGGTCCGCCACGCCGACCAAGCCCGCGTTATTGCCAAGTTCTGCAGGAATGATTTCTGGATATGGGTGCTTTCCGCTAAATGGGATTAAACGCATAGCTGCTTCTCTCGTTGGTCCAAGAAAGATTTCACCGGCATCGATTACGCCTCCACCTAAAACTATGCAAGAAGGATCAATCACCGCGCAAAGTGAAGCGATACCGGCACCCAAATAACTTGCCATTGTGTTGAAAGCCGCAAGCGCAACTGGATCACCATCACGCGCCGCTTCGGTGATGTGCTGGCCTTTTAAGCCTTCTAATGTGCCATCGCCGCGAGCGAGTAAATTTCGCGCAATATCCGGGCTGGCGTTGATCGCTTCGCGGGTATGGCGCATAAGGGCAGATCCAGATGCATATTGCTCCAAACAACCACGAATACCGCATCCACATAAATGGCCTTCGGGAACAATTCTTATATGGCCGAGTTCTGCGCCGATACCAAAAGATCCACGAAATAGCGATCCATCGAGAATTAGCCCTCCACCTACTCCGGTTCCCAAAGTTAATAACATTAAATCTTTACGGCCGCGGCCGGCGCCGAATTTAAATTCACCCCAAGCTGCCGCATTCGCATCATTTTCTAAAACGATCCGCTTTCCAAGAATTTCGGTTAACTCATGATCTAAATCAACGCCATTCCAACCGGCAATATTTGGCGTTGCCAAAATTGTTTTCCGATCAGATGAAATAAATCCGGCGGCGGACACGCCAATCGCTTCGCTTTCAAATTCTCGCCCTAATTCATTTGCCACATCAGCAATGGCTTGAGTGAGAGCGCGCCCACCTTCACGAGGTGTATCGCGGCGCGCAGTCGCAAGAATTTCGCCAATATCACTGACGACACCACCGAGAACTTTGGTACCACCTACATCGATGCCGATGGTGTTGGAAGCCACGCGGTTATCCTTCTATATGTTCTTTAAGCTGCTTCAACGCGTTATCGATAGTTGATTTCTCTTGCTTGGCGATCATCATCGCTGGGATCGGCATTGATAGTCCAACCGATAGTTCATAGGTAACAGAAGTAGCGTCGCCGCCTAAATTCTTAAGTAAGTACGCGCCATCCATTTTGGTAAGGATGTTGGCATCGTCGAGTGAAAAGGTGACCTTCTCCGGTGCGGCGCTCCAGTCAAAGTCAAGAGTTACTACATCTTTAACTGCGCCAGCATCAACCGTTAACTTTGCTTTTGTCGCACGTCCTTGGTCATCGGTAGCAAGTACGTCCACCTTTTTAAAGGCCCCGGACCATTCAGGATAGGCGGCTATCGCGAACAAGGTAGCCCCAACTTCGGAGATAGGGGCATCGATGGTAATTGTCGAACTGCTGAAATCGCTCATGGCCAAAGGTTACCCGTAAATAGTTCCTTTCTGCCTCTCCCCTTTTTTCCGGACGGGCGCTAGCGTTAGGGCATGAATGAAATCTCAATCCCAGCCCTTGTCCCTGCTGCCGCTTCAGGCAACCTTACGAATTTGATCGCTGAGCGCGCTTGGTTTGAACCTAATCGCGTGATGCTCTCCCGCCCTCTCGGTGATGGCTGGCAAAAAGTTAGCGCACAAGAGTTAGATGCCGAAGTTCGTGCAACTGCGAAAGGTCTCGTTGCAGCCGGGATTCAGATTGGCGACCGCGTAGCAATCATGGCTCGCACCAGATATGAATGGACGATTCTAGATTTCGCAATTTGGTACGCCGGTGGTTGTGTAGTGCCAATTTATGAAACATCCTCTGCTGAGCAAGTGGATTGGATCTTGAGCGATTCTGGCGCAGTCGGTTTAATTGTTGAAACGCCAACGCATCGCGAGCTAGTAAATACAGTTCTGCCAGCGCATACCAAGCACATCTGGACTATGACTGAAGATGTGCTTTCGGTACTAGCGACTGCAGGTGCACATATCGGTGACGATGAAATTGACCGTCGCAGAAACGCACTTTTGCCAGACACGCTTGCTACTTTGATTTATACATCTGGAACTACTGGGAAACCAAAAGGCGTGCAATTAACCCACGGCAACTTCTTATCAGAATGCGGCAATGTCGTTGAAGGTGCCAGCGATCTCTTCCTTAAGCCAAATGGTTCAACGCTTCTCTTCCTACCTGTTGCGCATGTATTTGGGCGCATGGTTCAAATCGGAGCGATTCGCGCTGGGCTACATCTGGCTCATTGCAGCGATCCAGTCGGTCGTTTACAACCTGATCTTGCATCATTTAAGCCGACCTTCGTGCTCGCGGTACCTCGTATCTTTGAAAAGGTTTACAACGGCGCTGAAGCTAAGGCGGAAGCTGCCGGCAAAGGAAAGATCTTCCGCAAGGCTGCAGATGTTGCAATTGCCTATAGCGAATCTCTGGACAAGCGTGGTTTTAATCCACTCCTTACTCTTAAGCACGCGTTATTCGATAAGTTGGTTTTTTCTAAAATTCGCGCCGCGTTAGGTGGAAATGTTGAAGCAGCCATTTCAGGTGGTGCACCGCTAGGAAAACGCCTTGGACACTTCTATCGTGGTGCTGGTGTAACAATTTATGAAGGTTACGGACTCACCGAAACTACCGCAGGTGCAACTTTGAATATCACTGGCGCGCTAAAGGTTGGCACGGTTGGGAAGCCGATTCCAGGCACAAGTGTGAAAATTGCCGAGGACGGTGAAGTTTTAATTAAAGGACCAATCGTTATGCGCGGATACTGGCAAAACGATGCTGCCAATGCTGAAGTATTTACAGCAGATGGATGGTTCCAGTCTGGTGACTTAGGCCAGATTGATTCAGATGGCTTCCTCTCTATCGTTGGACGCAAGAAGGAATTGATTGTTACCGCCGGAGGAAAGAATGTAGCTCCCGCTGTTCTTGAAGATCGCTTGCGCGCGCATCCGCTAGTTAGCCAGTGCGTGGTCGTTGGAGATAATCAACCATTTATTGCTGCCTTGGTAACAATTGATCAAGATTCACTTAAATCTTGGATCGTTGCCAACAAGAAAGATGGCGCAACGATAGCGACTTTAACGCAAGATCCGGACCTGGTCGCTGTAATTCAAACCGCAGTAGATGAAGCGAATAAAGCGGTAAGTAAAGCCGAATCTATTCGTAAATTCACGATTCTTCCTACCGACTTTACGATTGCTGGGGGCCAACTAACGGCGAAGCTTTCCATCAAGCGCCACGTTGTTGCCCAGGAATTCGCTAAGGAGATCAACGAACTATTTGCTAAGTGATTACGCCGCAGCGTCTGGCTTTAGCCCGCGAACTTCACGACGGGGTGGCGCAAGATTTAGTAGCACTTGGTTATGAGTTAGATCTGTTGTTGGCATCCGCCGATACCCAGGCGCCGTTGCGCAAGGGTATTCGTTCGCTACGGTTTCAAGTCGACGAAATGATCACAAAGGTCCGTCGTGAGATGTACCAACTCAGAGAACTCCAAGTTGAATCCGTTCAAGAAAAGTTAGCAGATGTAGCGATTAAGATTTGTGGTTCTCAGTTGTCGCGTTTAGAGATAGCCGAGTTCGATATCGATCCAGTGATAGGTATGGAAATCACAGCGATTGCAACTGAGTTATTGCGAAATAGCGTCCGTCATTCTAGGGCTAGCGAGATTGAGATATATCTAAGCCAAGTTGAAAATCACACCTACCTAGAAGTTCGCGATAACGGAAAAGGAGGTGCGACCTTGCAAAGTTCACGTTTAGGTTTGATTGGTATAAAAGAGCGAACCGAACAACTTGGCGGCGCTTTCTCCTGTGTATCGACAATTTCAGGAACTCGGGTCGCAATTACTCTTTGATTGGACCTGAAACTCCTCAAATTCTATTGGTAGATGATCATCCTTCAGTTAGATCGGGAATCAAGCGAGCGATTGAAAGCGCCGGCATGGCTTGTTGCGGCGAGGCAGCAAGTCGCTCTGAAGCATTTGCGCAGATTGCTCACAAATCTCCTGACGGAGTCATTCTTGATCTAAATCTTCCTGATGGCTCGGGCTTTGACATCGTGCAATGGATACGTAAGCACTCCAAAGAAATGGCAATAGTGGTCCTAACTATGAGTGACGATGAAGCTCACTTAATCGCTGCGATGCGCGCGGGGGCGAGTGCATTTGTGAAGAAGAGTGCACCGCTCGAGGATGTTGTATCTTCTTTAAGAAGTGCGCTAAGTCAGCCAAAGAACTTTAGCGCAGCAGGTATGGGTAGCGCGCTAAAGAAAACTGAGGCGGCAGATGTACTAACGCCACGAGAATTGACTGTTCTGCATGCGCTTTCACTTCCTGGAACAAATAGCCAATTGGCAAAATCACTTTATATTTCAGAGGCAACCTTTAAGACGCATTTGGCTGCGATCTATCGCAAACTCAAGGTGAGCAATCGCTTAGGTGCGGTTATGAAAGCGCAGAGCCTTAATTTGTTTTGAGAAGTTCTGAAAACTTTCCCGACCAGATATCCCAGCGCCAATTCGAAATAATCCATTCCCGCCCGCGGTGGCCCATTTCTTTAGCCTTAATTGGGTCATCAAGTAGGGAATTAATGGCTCTGGCTATGTCTGCTGGATCTCTTCCGTCAACTGTAATTCCAGTCTCGCCCTCCAATACTGCATCAGGTGCCCCACCAGATTTACCTGCAATAACAGGTAAACCGCAAGCGCTTGCCTCTAGATAAACGATTCCTA
>Ga0315902_10000717_pt1 | contig 55651 bp, 63 predicted proteins | sample LakEriMetagenome_9_FD_203523 | JGI IMG/M metagenome (GOLD analysis project Ga0315902, IMG submission 203523) | Freshwater fungal communities from buoy surface, Lake Erie, Ohio, United States - Buoy 12 MA117 | ecosystem: Environmental > Aquatic > Freshwater > Lake > Lake biofilm | place: USA... | reverse complement strand
TGGGTCGCGCGATCCAGATCCTCAAGGCCTGCGGCGTCGACGCCAAGACGGTGGCCACCGTCAACGTGCTCGAAGACCCGGCGATCCGCGAAGGCATCAAGGAATACAGCAACTGGCCCACCATCCCGCAGCTGTATGTGAAGGGCGAGTTCATCGGCGGCTCGGACATCATGATGGAGATGTACGAGAGCGGCGAACTCAAGCAAGTGCTGGGCAACTAAGGCGTCTGCGACCAGCGCTGGGCGGCGGCCAGCACCGCGTTCGGGTAGGCCGCCTTGCCCCGGCTGCCGTTGTAGCGGCCCAGGGCCATGAACAGGTCGCCGCGTTCACGATCCAGGTAGTGGCGCAGGATCACGCAGCCAAAGCGCAGATTGGTCTGCATGTGAAACAGGCGGCTGGCGTCGCCGTCACCGATGACACGGCTCCAAAACGGCATCACCTGCATGTAGCCGCGCGCGCCCACCGGGCTCACGGCGAATTTGCGAAACGCGCTCTCCACCTCGATCAGTCCCAGCGTGAGGGACGTCTCCAGCCCCGCGCGCCGCGATTCGTACCAAAGCGTTTGCAAGAACTCCTCCCGCACCTCGGGCCGGGGCTTGAACCGCTGCAGCCGGCTGTCCATGGCACGTAGCCACTGCTGGTAGGTGCGGCGCGCCGCGTCAGACGAAAACTCGGGAATCGGCGGCGCCGCATTGGCAATGGCCGAACTCAGGGCGGTGCGCACCGAGTCCACCAGCGGCTCTTCGAGCTGAGCGCCAGCCCGCGCCGGAACCGACAGACCATGACCGGCCAGGCCGACGATGGCCCAACGGAGCCATCGTCTGCGCGAGGTCACGACTGGATGCGACTGCGCAAGTGATCGAGGATGCCGGCGGCGCTGACCTGGGTGGCCGCGGTGTCGCGCCGGTGCTGGTATTCGACCTGACCTTCCTTGAGGCCCCGGTCGGAGATCACCACCCGGTGCGGCACGCCGATCAACTCCCAGTCGGCGAACATCGCGCCGGGGCGCTCGCCGCGGTCATCGAGCAGGACGTCCACGCCCGAGGCGGCCAGGTCGTCGTGCAACTGGGTGGCGGCGGCCTTGACCGCCTCGCTGCGGTCCATGCCGATGGGGCAGACCACCACGGTGAAAGGCGCAATCGCGTCGGGCCAGATGATGCCGCGCTCGTCATGGTTTTGTTCGATGGCGGCGGCAGGCAGGCGGGTGATGCCGATGCCGTAGCAGCCCATTTCCATGAACTGGGGCTTGCCGTTCTCGTCCAGGAACGTGGCGTTCATGGCCTTTGAGTACTTGACGCCCAGGTAGAACACATGGCCCACCTCGATGCCGCGCTCGATGGCCAGCGGACCTTTGCCGTCGGGGGAGAGATCACCCTCGACCACGTTGCGGATGTCGGCCACCAGATCGGGCTCGGGCAGATCGCGGCCCCAGTTCACGCCGGTCATGTGGAAATCTTCGGCGTTGGCGCCGCAGATCCAGTCGGCCATCACCGCCACCTCGCGGTCGGCCACGATCTTCACAGGCTTTTTCAGGGCCAAGGGACCCAGGTAGCCAGGCTTGGTGCCGAAGTGGTCGAGGATCTCGGGCACGGTGGCAAAGCGAAAGCCCACATCCAGCCCCGGCAACTTGCCGACCTTGACCTCGTTCATGTCGTGGTCACCGCGCACCAGCAGCAGCCAGATCTGGCTCTTGGCGACGTTGCCGGCTTCGTCGAGCGTGTCGGTGGCCAGCACCAAAGACTTCACCGTGCTTTGCAGCGGAACGCCCAGAAGCTGCGCCACGTCGGCGCAGGTGCTCTTGCCGGGCGTGGGGGTCTGGGTCAGGGCCTGGGACGCCGCAGGGCGCGGGCCAGCCGGGGCCAGGGCCTCGGCCTTTTCCAGGTTGGCGGCGTAGTCGCTCTGGGGGCAGTAGACGATGGCGTCCTCGCCGGTGGCGGCGATCACCTGGAATTCCTCGGACAGATCACCGCCGATGGCGCCGCTGTCGGCCGCGACGGCGCGATAGCGCAGGCCGAAGCGGTCAAAGATGCGGCGATAGGCCTGGGCCATCACCTGGTAGCTGGCCTTGGCGGACGCCACATCACGGTCGAAGCTGTAGGCGTCCTTCATGATGAATTCGCGCCCCCGCATCAGGCCAAAGCGCGGACGGCGCTCGTCGCGGAACTTGGTCTGAATTTGGTAGAGATTTTTGGGCAGCTGCTTGTAGCTGCGAAGCTCTTGGCGGGCGATGTCAGTCACCACTTCTTCGCTGGTAGGCTGAATCACGAAATCGCGGTCGTGGCGGTCCTTGATGCGAAGCAGCTCGGGGCCCATCTTGGCAAAGCGCCCCGTCTCTTGCCACAACTCCGCGGGCTGGACGACGGGCATGGTGCATTCGACGGCGCCGGCGCGGTCCATCTCCTCGCGCACGATGGCTTCGACCTTGCGAATAACACGCAAACCCATAGGCATATAGGTGTAAATACCGGCGCCTAATTTCTTGATCATGCCCGCGCGGGTCATGAGGCGGTGGCTCGCCACTTCGGCGTCAGCGGGCGCTTCTTTGAGCGTGGAAATCAGAAACTGCGAGGCTTTCATCAGGCAAATGCGAGGAGGGAGCGAGGGAAGGAACGGATGAGTCTCTTGATGCGCGGGCAGTGCCGTGCATAATGAACTCAGTTCAAGAATTGGGGTTTGATTATGCTTGACCGTGACGGCTTCAGGCCCAACGTCGGCATCATCCTGCTCAATCAGAAAAACCAGGTGTTCTGGGGCAAGCGCATACGCACCCACAGCTGGCAGTTTCCGCAGGGGGGCATCGATCGCGGGGAAAGTCCCGAACAAGCGATGTACCGGGAGTTGCACGAAGAGGTGGGCCTGCAGCCCGAGCATGTGCGCATCGTTGCCCGCACCCGTGACTGGTTGCGCTATGAGGTGCCTGACCGCTACATCCGAAGGGATGCGCGCGGCCACTACAAGGGACAAAAGCAGATCTGGTTTCTGCTGCAGCTCACGTGCCAGGACTGGAACCTGAACCTGCGCGCCACCGACCATCCCGAGTTCGACGCTTGGCGCTGGAACGACTACTGGGTGCCGCTGGACATGGTGGTCGAATTCAAGCGCGGTGTCTACGAGATGGCGCTGACCGAACTCGCACGCTTTCTGCCTCGCCACGACCCCCAACGCAATCGCTTCCTGCGCGGTGGGCTGCGTACCCGCGAATCTGACGCCCATGACACGCCCGGGCATGACTTCGAGTTGCCGCCGGGCGCCACCTTCGAGCCCGACCCGCAGGTGGGCCTGAACCGCGAGGCGCAAGGCGGGTAAGGCGCGGGGTGATCGAAGTGCCGGGGCTAGGACCCGGCAAACGCGTCGTCCTTGAGCTCGGGCTTCCACCCTGTGCGGGACTCACGCACGACGATTCGCTGCTTGATCAGGCGCTCCACGGTCCGCACACGTTCGACCGCTCGGCGTATGGGTTCATTGCCGTTAGCGTGAGCCACGTAGAGCAGGCGAACCAGCTTATCTGCCCACTTTGGCACCCGACCGGTCTTTTCCCAGCGCGCCACGGACTGACCGTCGATACCGATCATTTTTCCGAGTGCAGGCTGCGAAAGCAGCATGCCGCCCTGACGGATGTAGCGGAATTCAACCCCCGTGAGAAGACCCGCCTTTTCAGTCAAGGCCAAGCAAATCGCCCGGGTCAGTCCATCGAGATCGTGGATGGACACAGCTTCGCCATAGGGACTCGTGTGCACCGTGTAGCCGTTGGACAGCCAAACGTTCTTGAGTCCTCCGTCTGTGTAGTGGTACATCGCTCAAACTCCATTCACATCAATCACGGTCACTACCGTCAGGTCGGGCGCGGGATATTCAACGTAGACCACCACGGCCACCTGTACGCCCGCCACGGACCGCTCCATCCTGCATTTCAGTCCGGTGTGCACGATGTCCGGCTCGGGCGGCCGAGTCATGAGTCCCCAACGCAAGGCCTCCAGCGCCATCACCTTGTTGATCCTGCGCCGGCGCATCTGGACTTCGGCATGCGCCGTCCAGTCCACATGACTGGAGTCGGCTGCGACTTCGCGGATATGACGCTCCAACTGCCGATCGGACGGTTTACCCATCTGTCATCGATACTATCATTTTGATAGTATCGATTATGGATTCCAAGGCCCAACCCGAGGAGAAAAAATCCTGACCGGGGCCTGGCAGCCTCGCCTCAGATCTGATCGATCGGCGTCGACACCGGCGCCGATTCACCCGCGCGGTCAGCGATGGAGAAGCGGTCCTCGGTGCGCGTATAAAAGCTCGCGCCAAATCGCGCGATCGGTCGGTAATCGCGCAGGTTCACGCGCCAGGCCTGCGTGTCGACCAGGCCGTCGCGTGCGGCCAGCCACTGGATACGGCCGATGAACACATAGCGGCTCTCGGTCTCCAGCTTTTCGTGCAGCACGCACTCGAAGGCAATCGGCGCCTCCTGAATGCGCGGCGGCTTGACCGTGCGCGAAGGCACAGGCGTCAGACCCACCGCCGCCAACTCGCTCACGTCCGAGGGAAAGGCCTCGCCGCAGGCATGCATGCGGGCCGCCACCGGCTCGTCCGACATATGCACCACGAACTCGCCGCTGTGCAAGATATTGGCCGCGGTGTCCTTGAGCCGTCCGTCCGACAGTCGGTTGATGCTGAGCATCAGAATGGGCGGGTCTTCGCCGACCATGTTGAACATGGAAAACGGCGCCGCGTTGACCACACCGTTGGCGCCCAAGGTGGTCACCAGCGCGATGGGCCGGGGCACGATCAGGCTGGCCATCAGCTTGTAGCGCTGATAGGCCGTGATGTCGGCGAAGTCGACTTCGGTCATGAGCAGGATTCCAGCAAGAGGTTCTCAGCCGCGCAAACACAACAAGGCGGCGGCTCCCGGGCAGGATACCCGGGACAACCGCCGCCCCTCTGCAAGGGCCCGCAAGGCCCTGGGGCTCAGGTGATCACTTCCACCTTGGCGCGCTTGGCCACGGCGGTCCAGCTGCTGATCTGCGACTGGATCAGCTTCACGAACTCGTCGCCCACCACCGGCGTCTTACGCGGCAGGGTCTGGATGTCCTCCAGGCGCGACGCGATGTCCGGCTTGGACAGGATCTCGGGAATCAGCGCGGTCAGGCGCTGTGCGATAGGCGCGGGCAGGTTCTTGGGGGCCGACAGGCCCAGCCACTGCGAGCCGGTGATCGAGGGGAAGCCCTGCTCGGCGAAGGTCGGGATGTTGGGCAGGGCCGGCAGGCGGGCCGGGGTCGAGATCGCCAGCGCACGCAGGGTGCCGCCCTTGAGCTGGTTGACGTTGGTGGTGACCGGGTCGAACACGCTGTCGATCTGGCCGCCCAGCAGGTCTTGCATGGCGGGGGCGCTGCCCTGGTAGGGCACGTGGTCGTGCTGGGGCGCCTGGCCGTCCAGCTTGAGCAGCTCGCCGAACAGGTGGTTGGCCGAGCCGATGCCCGAGGAGCCGTAACGCACCGGCTTGGTCTTGGCGGCGTTCACGTACTGGGCCAGCGTCTGGTAGGGCGACTGCGCGCGTACCAGCAGCAGCATCGGCGCTTCCACCAGCATGCCCATGTGGGTGAAATCGCCCACCGGATCGAAGGGCATGGTGCGGCGGGTGGCCGTCGCAAAAATATGCACGGACGCATGGCTGACCAGCAGCGAATAGCCATCGGCCGGCTGCCGGGCGGCGTATTCGGTCCCCACCAAACCGCCGGCGCCGGCGCGGTTCTCGACCACCACCGTCTGCGACAGGGCCTGCGACAGATGGGGCGCCATCAGACGCGCGACCGTGTCCACCAGACCACCGGGCGGGTATTGGCAGATCAGGCGGATCGGGCCGCGGGTGGGCCAAGCGGCCGATTGGGCTTGCACCCAGGGGGCGGCCAGGGCGGCTGCACCGGCGGTCAGTAGTTGGCGACGTTTCATCAGGGGCTCCTTGCTTGTTGTGAATTCAATGGCCGTCCGCGACCTCGAAGCGGAAGGCGTCTGAGTCGGTAACGCATGAGCCATGCCAGGCCAGACTGCACCCTTCGCGAGGGTCTGGCGCCCGAAACAGGGCACTTCGTGGGCGGACCATGCGCCGCTGCAGGGCAGACCCGGTGGCACGGATCTGGCAACCCACGCCATACTGGCGCGTATCGCACCAAATAGGTGCGCTTCGTGCCCCCAAGGAATCACCGTCATGCCCCCTCCCGCCCCGCGCCGGTTTTTGCTGATCAACCCCAACACCAATGCGCTCACCACCCAGCGCCTGCAGGACACGCTGCGGCCGCGGCTGCCGCAGGGAGTGTCCCTGGCGGTCACCACCGCACGCTTGGGTGCCCACTACATTGCCTGCGAGGCCAGCCATGCGGTGGCCGCGCACGCCTGCCTCGATGCCTGGGCCACGGAGCGCGTCGCGAATCCGCAGCCGCTGGACGGGGTGCTGATCGGGTGCTTCGGCGACCCGGGGCTGTTTGCCTTGCGGGAGGTCAGTGGCTGTCGGGTGACCGGGCTGGCCGAGGCCTCGTTCATTCAGGCCGCTGAACACGGGCCGTTTGCCATCGTCACCGGCGGCGAGCGCTGGAAGCCCATGCTGATACGGCTGGCGCAGAGCCTGGGCTATGGCGACCGCTTGCGGCATGTGGAGACCGTCGCCCCCAGCGGCGCGGCGCTGCAGGCCGACCCGGAGATGGCTCTGCGCTGTCTGGCTCAGGCCTGCGAGCAGGCGGCGCAGCCCGGGGTGCGCGCCATCATCCTGGGCGGGGCGGGCCTGGCGGGCTATGCCCAGGCGCTGCGTGCGCAGTGCCCGCTGCCCTTGATCGACAGCGCAGTCGCCGGCTTGGAGGTGATGCTGCAGGGGCAGGCACCCGCAGCCACGCGTTCAGACGATGGTTTCTATGCGGCGTGGCAGGGGATGGATGACGCGTTCATGCGCCTGTCGGTGAAGACGGGGGCCTGAGGCGCAAGCCCTCAATCGGGCGAGATATCCAGCCGCCGCTCATTGGGCGGAATAAAGGACTCCAGAAAACAAAGGGGCTCGCGTCCGGCCGAGGCGGCACTTTCGAGCAGCATGCCCCGAGTGCCGACCTTGACCCCCGCAGCCGCCGCAGCCTGCGCATCGAAGGTCACGAAGGACAGGCGCTGGCGCACGCTCGTCACCGGCATATTCAACTCGCCCGCCAGCATCTGCTTGAGGTTGGCGCCATCGAGGGTGGCCAGGGGCGCGTTGGCAATGCCTGGGAAGGTGGACGCGTTGATATAGAAGCGGTTGAACAGCGTGAAGTCGCTGCCGACCCGGATACGCCGGTCGATGCGCACGATGTCAGCGCCCGTCTGCCGCAGCCACTGTGACCACGGCCCGCGCTCGTCGATCCGGCTGCGCGCCAGCACCTTGGGAAACAAGGGCAAAAAGGTGGGCTCGCCCTCGCGACCCAGAAACCGCAGATACAGCGGCGCGTCAATCGAACCCCGCCCCTGCGCCACGTAGGTGCCACTGCCCTGCGTGCGCACCAGGATGCCGTCATCGGCCAACTCGCGCAGCGCGCGCTGCACGGTACCCAGGCTAAACCCGGTGAGGCGAACCAGTTCGCGCTCTGCGGGCAACTGGCTGCCCGGCTTCCAGTCGCCACTGCGGATCGCGTCCGCCAAGGTCTCTCGTAGCTGCGCGTACTTGGACACCCCTGCCACGCTCGGACGGGCGTACTTCAGCAGAGAGCCGGCGGCGGAGTTCGCGGATTCTTCGGGACTGGCCATGGGGCGATCGTACTGCTGGATCGATTGACGAGTGCTCTATAGCACTGTAGCATCGCAGCGACCACAAGGAGACCCTCACATGACCCTGAAGAAACTGATCACCGGGCTGGCCGCCGCCCTGCTCGTCTCCACGCAAGCCGCTGCCCAAGGGCAGTGGCCGAACAAGCCGGTTCGGATCCTGTTCGGGTTTCCTGCCGCCAGTGCCACCGACGTGATTGCGCGCGCCGTCGGTCAAAAGCTGTCCGACCGATGGGGCCAGCCCGTCACGATCGAGAACCGTCCGGGCGCGGGCGGCAACCTGGGCTCCGAGCTCGCCGCGCGGGCACCCGCCGACGGCTACACCATCTTTTTCGGCACCGTGGCTAACGCCATCAGCACCACGCTCTACACCAAGCTCAATTACGACTACCTCAAGGACTTCACCCCCATCACGCTGGTGGCCACCACGCCGCTGGTGCTGGTGGCCAACCCCGGGGTTCCCTTCAAGGACCTCAAGGGCCTGATCGACTTCGCCAAGGCCAATCCGGGCAAGCTCAATTTCGGCTCGGGCGGCATCGGCACCTCCAACCACCTGGCTGGCGAGATGTTCAAAAGCTCCACCGGCACCCAACTCGAACACATCGCCTACAAAGGCACGCCCGCCGCCTACAACGACATGTTCGGCGGCCAGGTCGCCCTGATGTTCGACAACATCGTGGCCGTCACCCCCCATGTGAAGTCCGGCAAGCTGCGGCCCTTGGCGGTCACCAGCGCCCAGCGCTCCGCCTCGCTGCCCGATGTGCCCACCGTCGCCGAGCAGGGTCTGCCTGGCTTTGAGGCCGTGTCCTGGATTGGCGCGCTGGTGCCGGTGGGTACACCGCAGGCCATCGTGGAAAAGATCCATACCGATCTGGTCGCTGTCCTGCGCATGCCGGAGATCCGGGAACGCCTGGGCGCTTCGGGCGCAGTGGTCGTGGGCAATAGCCGCGAAGAATTTGCCGCCTGGAACCGCAACGAGATCGCCAAGTGGGCCAAGGCGATCAAGGACTCCGGCACCAAGCCGGAGTAAACCGCTCTCAGAACAAACAGGAATCTCTGGTGAACACACCCCATATCAAGGAAGCTGCACGCGACATCCCCGTCTTGATGCAAGCGGATGTCGTCGTGGTCGGCGGCGGCACCACCGGTCCCATCGCTGCCATCGCGGCGGCGCGACGGGGCTGCAAGGTCGTTCTCATTGAACGCTTTGGATCGCTTGGCGGTGTGCTCACGCTGGGCCTGAACACCAAGCCGTCCGGCTCGCTGCTAGGCGGCATCCCGCTGGAGATCTGGAACCTGGCCCGCTCCGCGGGCGGCGCAGGGGCCGACTACATGGCCACGACCAAGACCGGCGGCGTCAAGATCGCCTCCCCCGCCGACCCCGAGATCATGAAGATGCTGCTCACGCGCCTGTGCGTGGAAGCGGGCGTGCAAATTCTGTTCGAAACCTTCGTGTCGACGCCTTATCTGGAAAACGGCGCCATCACCGGCGTGGTGATCGAGAGCAAGGCCGGCCGCCAGTTCGTGGGCACCCAAGTGCTGATCGACTGTTCGGCCGACGCCGACATGGCCGCCAAGGCCCACGCCCCCTTCGTGATGGGATCGGGCGACGCCCAGGCCACGATGCAACCGGTCTCGATGTACTTCGTCATGAAAAACGTGGACCTGGTGCGCCTGGCCGAATGGGCCCGCACCTGCGACGACGTGCCGGCACGCGCGATCCCCCACGACGAGGCCGGGCTGGCCTACGGCCTGTGGCTCACCGGCTTCAACGGCATGCTGCGTCGCTTCCAGGAAGAAACTGGCGTGAAGCTGCAACGAGACAACATCACCCTCAAGACCACCGACGGGCAGATGTATGTGAACGCTACGCGCGTGCTGGGCGTCGACGTGTTCTCACCCAAGCAGTTCACGGACGCCATCCTCGAGTGCTACCGCCAGATCGAAGGCGTGTGCCGCTTCCTCAAGGAACGTGTGCCTGGCTTCGAGCAGGCGCGCCTGGGTCAGGTCTCGCCGATCCTCGGGGTGCGCGAGACCCGCCACATCCTGGGCGAGTACACCTTGACCGGCCCGGACTCGCGCGGCGAGACGCGCTTCGAGGACAGCATCGCTGCCGATTCCTCCGCCCTGGATATCCACGATCCCAAGGGTGGCGACGTCGATTTTCAGAGCATGCCGCCCTACGAGATCCCTTACCGCTGCCTGCTGCCACAGGGCGTCGAACAGATCCTGGTGGCCGGGCGCTGCATTTCGGCCGACCACGACGCGCATGCGCGCTCACGCAATATGCCGGCCTGCATGGCGACCGGCCAAGCTGCGGGTGTGGCCGCTGCCATTGCGGTCGAAGACGGCGTGACCGTCCGCCAGGTGCCAGTGGTCAAGGTGCAGGCGGCGCTGCGCGCCATCGGCATGCCGCTGCGCGCCAGCGAGATCATCGAGACTTGAAGGTGGCCCGCGTCACGCCCCAGATCCAGTATTGGCTTAGCACGGCCAGCCCCTGGGCCTGGCTGGGGAGCGCGCGCTTCATCGAACTGGTCAAGGCCACCGGCGCGCAGGTGCAGGTGCTGCCGGTCGATCTGGGCGCGGTTTTCGCAGCCACGGGCGGTACGCCCTTTCCGCAGCGGTCTGCGGCCCGCCAGACCTATCGGCAACTGGAACTCGCGCGCTGGTCCCAGCGCGTGGGCGTGCCCGTCACCCTCGAGCCCCAGCACTATCCGGTGGACCGTGGCCCCTCGAGCCGACTCCTGATCGCCGCCAGCAACGCGGGGCTCGACGCGCTGCCCCTGTCGCACGCGGTGCTGCGTGCGATCTGGTCGCAAGAGCGGAACATCGCCGATTGGGACACCCTGGCCCAACTGGCCAACGAATGCCAACTCGATGGCGCTGGGCTGGTCCATGCGGCCCGACAAGCCGATGTGGAGCGCCAGTACCAGGACACCACGCGGCAAGCGATCGAGGCGCAGGTCTTTGGCTCGCCCACCTACGTGGTCGATGGCGAGCGCTTCTGGGGACAAGACCGGTTGGACTTTCTGGCGCAGCGGCTGCAGATGCCAACCTGATCCTCGCACGCCGATCGCCCGACGTTAAACTGCGCGGGCTTTCAGGAGTACGCCGATGATCTCGCCCTTGCGCCGCGTGGCCACGATGCTGGCCCTCGTGCTGTGTGCCAGCGCTCACGCCGCCTTCCCCGAAAAACCGATCCGCATCGTCATCGGCTTTCCTGCAGGGGGGCCGCTAGACCAGCACGCCCGTCTGCTCGCCGATCGTCTCGGTGCTGCATTGGGTCAGCCCGTCATCATCGACTACAAGGCGGGCGCGGGTGGTACGGTGGGCGCGCAGGAAGTGATGCGCGCACCGGCCGACGGCTACACGCTGATGCTGGCCAATACCGGCGTGATGGTGATCAACCCGGCGCTGTACTCCAAACTGCCTTACCAAACCCTGCGTGATTTCACGCCCATTGCACGTACGGCGATGCAGCCGCTGGCCTTGCTGGTGAATCCCAACGTGCCGGTCAAGACCCTGCCCGAGTTCATCGCCTACGCCAAGGCCCGACCCGGCCAGGTGAACTACGGATCTGCGGGCAATGGCGGCATCAGCCACTTGGTGCCCGAGATGTTCAAGACCGCGACCGGCTTGTTCATGGTGCACATCCCCTATCGCGGCAGCGCCCCTGCCTTTACCGACCTGATGGCGGGTCAAGTGCAGTTCATGGCCGAATCGATTCCGCAGGCTGCGGCCTATCACAAGCAGGGCAAGGTACGCGCCATCGCTGTCACCAGCCGCACGCGCAATCCTGCCTTACCCGATACGCCCACGGTGATCGAGAGCGGCCTCAAGGACTTTGAGGTGGTGGGCTTCTACGGCTTCCTGGCGCCGGCGAATCTGCCCAAGGACATTACCGCCCGATTGAGCGATGCCTTCCGGCAGGTGTTGACCTCGCCTGAGATCCAGGGTCGCATGATCTCGCAGGGCGCAGACCCGGCCTTCCTGGGCCATGAGGACTTCGCCAAGTTTCTGGTAGCCGAGACGCCCAAGTGGGCACAGGCGGTGGCGAAGTCGGGGGCGAAGCTCGATTGAGGTGCTCACTCTTGCTGCCCGAGCAGCAAATTAGGATGGTCTTGCCCTCGGCCTTGGAATACGGCGCGTCGATCCCTCCAGCATCAGACGAAACGGTTTTCGATCTGACCGATGCCATCGATCTCCACGCGGATCACATCGCCCCAGGCGATGTAGCGCGGCGGAGTCAGGCCCATGCCCACGCCGGCGGGCGTGCCGGTGGCGATGATGTCGCCGGGGTAGAGCGTGATACCGCGCGAGATGGTCTCGATCAGCGTGGGGATGTCGAAGATCATGTTCTCGGTCGGGCCGTCCTGGCGCAACTCGCCGTTGACCCAGCAGCGCACGCGCGTCTTGCGACCGTCCATCGCGTCGGCGGTGACGATCCACGGCCCCATGGGGCAGAAGGTGTCAAAGGACTTGCCCATATCCCACTGCTGGTGGCGCATCTGCACGTCGCGGGCAGTGACGTCGTTGACGATGGTGTAGCCATAGACATGCGACATCGCATCGGCCTGGGTGATGTTCTTGCCGCCCTTGCCGATCACGACGGCCAGTTCGGCTTCGTAATCAATCTGGTCGGAGATCGCGGCGCCGGGTAGGCGCACTTCGTCGGTCGGGCCAACCACGCACTCGGGCACCTTGGTGAAGACGATGGGCCAGGCCTGGGGGTCGGCGTTGCTGGCCTTGAACACGGAGGTGGCGAGTTCCTTGGCATGCGCATGGTAGTTGCGCCCCACGCACCACACATTGCGGCGCGGCACGGGCAGCGGCGCCTGCAGCTGCACGGCCGACAACGCCAGGGGTGCGCCAGTCAAGGCCGGCAGCGGCCGACCGGCGACCTGAGCCTCGATCAATGACTGGGCGCCAAGACGCGCCTGTGCATCCGGCAGATCAAAGGCCGTGACATGCTGGCCGTCGGCGCTGATTTGGCCGACACGGCACTGACCGTTGTGGGAATAAGTGGCGATGCGCACTGTGGGTACTCCTAGATTGACTGCATTGCAAGCTTGCCGATGTTGCCATGGGTCGGATACCCGAGCGTAACGCCTGTAATCCGAGTAATCGAGGTAATCAACCCTCAAGTTTTTGCGGCTGCGGTTTCAAAATGGTCGCATGGCCGTGACCATCACCCCCCCCTACAACGCGCTGCGAGCCCTGAACGTCGCGACAGCCGACGCCGCCCAGGCCTCGGAGCGAATCAGCACGGGTCTGAAAATCAATCGCGCCAGCGATGACCCGGCGGGCATGATCCGCGCCAATCAACTCTCGGTGGAAATCGGCTCCTACACCCAGGTCAAAAGCAACCTCACCACGGCGGCCTATATCGTGGAACAGGCGGGCGACACACTGGACAGCATCGCCGACATCCTCTCCTCGATGCAGGCCCTGGCACTGGCCGCCGTCAGCACCACCAACAGCACGACCCTCGCCACCTACCAGACCACCTTCGCCTCCTACCTGACCGACATCACCACCTTGGCTTCGAATACCACGGTGAACGGCTCCTCGATCCTCGATGGCACCACGTCCTCGATCTCTATCCAGGTGGGGATCGACTCAGGCGATACCAAAACGCTGACCTTCTTCAATTCCGGCACCGGCGCCAGCGGCCTGGCGCTGAGCAGCCTGGACGTTTCCTCTGCCGCGTCCACCGCGTACACCACACTCAGTACCGCCATTGACACCACCGACGCGCGTATCGCAGCCGTCGCCGCTTATGACAGCTCCATCGGTTACCTCAGTGACTTCGTTGATTCCATGATCACCAACCAATCCGCTGAATACAGCAGCATCATGACCGCCGACCTCGCGGCGGAGGCGGCCAACCTGGCAGCCGCTGAAATCCGGCAAAACTCCTCGCTGGCGATGGTGGCTCAGACCAACACGCTCACGAAGGAACTCGTCGATCTCCTGCTCGATTCGGTGGTCGACTAAAGGGGCCTGCCGTGACGGGAAGCCCCCTGGCGCGTCGGCGCGCGATCCAAAGCTACGCTGACCTGGGGCGCAAGTCCTACGAACGCTCGGGCCATCCTGCGGCTCTGGTCGAGGCCTTGCTCGACGCCTTGAACGACAACCTGTGTGCCGCGCGGCGCGCCGTCCTTCACGGGCGGGCAGATCAGCGATCGAAGCCGCTGACCCGCGCCTGCATGATCATCTACGGCCTGCATCGCACGCTGGACCCGCGGCGCTCGCCCACCACCGCCAAAAGGCTGGCCGATATCTACCGCTACTTGTTGGCCCGCATCAACCGCGTCAATCAGAAAAACGGCGCGCAGGTCTTGAGCGAGCTGATTGGCCTAGTCAACACCCTGCGCTCGGCGTGGTCGGCCGCGCCGGGCTCAGTCGGTCCGAAAAATTCGCCAGCCGCCGTCCATCTTGCGCAGGGCAAACTTCCAGCCCAGGTGCTTGCGCTTAACGAACTGAATCGCCGCCACCCGGGCGCTCTCGGCTTTCTTGAAGCCGTCGATGAACAGGTTGTCACCGACGCCCATGGTGGCGAACGGGTACCGCACGCGGTCAGGGCATGCGACTTCGCCGTTTGATTTTTCGAGGGTGTACATCGATCGGATTCCAGTCTGCCCCAAGGGAATCGGATCGGCGCGCAATTTCTTTAGCCCGGTTGCAAGGCTCTAATCGCGTTCCATTGGCTTAATTGACGCCACCCTGCGTGTACGAATGGATTCAAGCGCTCGAACGCATAATTGGGCGCAGGCCAGCCCCCCGCTGGACGTTCACGCCACGAGGGCCCCCATGACTTTCAATTTCTTGCTCGCAAGACCCGCCTCTTTCCCCGTATATCGCCTGGGCCTGGCGGCATGGGTGTTGATGGCCGCTGGCGGCGCGCAAGCCGCGAATGCCTCCTGCATCAGCGCCGGGCGGCTCGATGCCGAAGAGCGCTGGGCGCCGCAGTTCCAGTCGGTGCGCCTGCTCGATGAAGCGGGTCGTGCGCTGGCCACGCGAAACCGGGCCGACCTGTCACGCGTACGCGGCGTGGAACTCACGCAGCCCGCACTACTATCCAACTGCGACGGCGACCGCGCGTTGACCCGTGGCGACGATACGGCAGCGGCCAAGGCGCCAGTGCCCGCAGCCAAGCCGGGCCGACTGGTGGTGGAGGCCGTAGGCTTTGCCAAGCTGCAAACCAGCGGGGAGCTGGTTGAACTGAAAGTGCAAGTGCCGCCCGATCGCGTGGTGATGATCACGCGCTGACCCACCGCCTGCCGGCAATCAGGCTGGACTCTTGACCGTGATCACCGTGCGCATGGTGCGTCGGCGAATCCGCCAACCTTGCGCGGTCAAGACGAAATGGTCGGAATATTCCACGATGCTCTCGGGCCCGGCGCAGGTGACCGGCGGCTCGGGCCGAGTGCCCGGCGCGCCGCGAAACCGGTACACCGTGGCATAGGCGGTGCACATGGCCTCGGTGACCGACAGGGGTCGGGCGACGAAGTTGGACACCAGATGCCGCGTCATCAACTCCGGAGGGCGCTTGGCATAGGAGGCTTTCAGGTCGCCCCGCCCGCAGATCAGGGTGCCCTCGCGATCGAGTTGTCCGTCTTCCTCGAACAGGTCAGCGATGTCCTGCTGCGGCCCGTGATCGGTCAGGTGGGCCACCTGTAAGAACACCTGCTCACAGGCGTGGTGGATGTCCTGGTCCCTTGAATCATCTGACTGCATGTACGACTCCTGGGCGGCGGTCAGCCCGATTGATTGAGATTGGGGACCAGTCGCAGCGGCCCGCGCACCCGGATCGCGAACTCATAGCTGGTCGCCTCGGCGTAGTACAGGGTGTGCTCGCGCGCACAGCCCGCGGTGTCGTAGGAGACGCGCTCGAGCACCATCAACGGCGTGCGTAAAGGCAGATTCATCGCGCGGCAGATACCTGCCTTGCCGACCTCATAGCGTATGGCGACGTCCGCGCGATCGATTTGAACCTTCAGGACGGACTTGAGGATGTCATAGGTGTGCAGACGCTCGGCCGTCTCGCGGTCGACCTCATACTCAGGGGCGTACAAATAGACGCAGGACAGGCCGAATGGACGACCCTGCAGGCGGTACAGACGCTGCCAGTGAGCCAGCCGCTCGCCCTCGCAGGACAGGCGTGCCGCCACGCGCGCAGGCGCAAGCGCCTTGCCAAACGCTAGCAGCTCGGTCTTGGGGTTGAGTCCCTGCCCGACCAGTTCATCGAAGATGCCGCGCAGCTCCAACAGGTCGTGGCGCACCCGCGGGACATCGACAAACGTCCCCTTGCCTTGCCGCCGAAAGACAAGCCCCTCGCGCACCAGATGTTCCACCGCCTGGCGGGCCGTGATTCGGCTGACCCCGAATTGCGCAGACAACTCGGGTTCTGTCGGAATACGCTTGCCCGCTTGCCACTCGCCCCGGGCAATCAGGTCCTTGAGCTGCTGCGCGATCTGGCGGTGCATCGCGACGCCGCTGTCACGCAGCAAGGGCGTGAAAGTCGGTGGCGCCGAGGGGGCGCGGGCGGCGCCAGAGCGGGCCATGGTCAGGCACTCTCCTGCGAGGACAAGATGCGGATCACATGGGCCTGGGGATCGATCTCCAGCAGATCGCCGGTGCGAATCACATCGATCGCGTTGACAGACCAGCCCTCGGTGATGGTCATCCCGGCGAACACAGCGCCTTGCACCATCACCGGATTGAGCTTGCCAAAGACCAGCGCCTTGAGTGCGAACCCCTTGTTGGCGATATCGGCAAACGCCCACCCTGCGGCGACACCGCCCTTGGCGGCGGGGATGATCATGATCTTGTCGTGAACCGAGTGACCCTCCAGGCTGTGGCCGATCTTGGAGATCACGCCCGTGGTGCGATCGAGGTCATAGCGCGGGCTGAAGCCCTCACGCGAGACCAGGGCGTGGCCCCGCACCACTTGTCCGTAGGCTCGTCGCACCTGTATCTGGGGAACTGTATTCACAGACGACCTCGCAACGCGATCTCCACGCATTCATCGGTTCGCCGCAGGATCGTCTTGAAACGATGGGCGGTAATGGTGTTGACGATTTTGGCCGAATTCGAGACGAAATTCACCCAGCCTCGTTCGCGACGAATCTCGGACAGACGCTCGAGCAGATAAAAGCAAACCCCCTGCAACAACCCGACACCGCAGGCCTCCAGGCGCTGGGCGATCCCCAGGCGCCGGGCCTCAGCGAGGATCGCCGGGCTGGTGGTGGCGAAGACGGCCGTGCCTTCGCTGCGATAGCGCCCTGCAAACAGCGTCGCCAAGTTGGACAACTCGAACAGCGACAGCTGCGGCCCGGAGAACACAACGACGCTGGCCAGGCCATCGCCGATCGGATAGGCCGCATAGACGGCATCGATGTCCTCGCGGGTGATGCGCAGGGTGCGCACTGGCTGCTTGGCGCTGGGGCCCATCGCCGCCTCGACCGTCGGCGCCTCGGGTGTGACGCCCACCATGTGGAACATCGCCATCGAGCCATAACTGGCCAGCGAGGCCCCGAGGTGCTTGAGGTCGTCCGAACTGGGCGAGCGCTGCACGCCCGTGAATACCGGCACCGCGAAGTAATCGAGATCGAACTCGCCCACGATCTTGCCGATGGCGCCCCAGTCGGCCAGATCAGAGGGCTCGAAGGCCAATTCGACGACGAACGTGCCTCGGCGATGGACATCGAGGTGGAAACCATAGGCCGGCGTGCGGCCCGTGAGCGATGCCGCGAAGGCGGCCGGCCCGGATTCGAAATTCGTGCGCGCCCCAAAGACCGAGTTCGCATAGATCACGGTGCCGGTGTCACCCCAGGCCACATGCTCGCCCAAGTGCGGCTGGTACAGCGTCTGGTAATTGATGCAGGTGTCAACCGCCGTCGCGCCTACACCCTCCAGGTGGGAGATGATCTCGCGCTCGCTCTGCGTGACTTGCTCGGACTGGCCGAAGCCATGGGCCCACGCAAAGTCCACGCAGCGGGCATTGGTGGTCAGCGGACGCACCGCGCGCGCGCCTTCGGCCGTGGCCTGACGCAGAAAACGGATGCCGTTCTCCCCCATCACTTCGACGTCGCCCATCATGTGCACGTTCGTGACTTCCACGAACCGCGGCGCGCCAAAGAACTTTCCCACTTCGATCTGCTGCGCGATCGCCTTGCGAACCGCCTCGCCGTGATCCCCGGCCAGCATCGCGCGTTCTGTGTCGGTGAGTTGCAAGCGTTTTCTCCTATGGCAAAAAGCCTTGACACAAAGTATAACGTTATATAACGTCATGTCAATTTTTCTGGAGATCGTTACGGATGAAAGCGCCCAGCTTTCGCTACTGCCGACCGCAGACGCTCGAAGAAGCCTTGGAGCTGCTCGCGCGCTATGGCGACGACGCCCGCCTGCTCGCCGGCGGGCAAAGCCTGCTGCCCTCGCTGGCGCTGCGGCTGTCTGCGCCCGCGGTGCTGGTGGACATCGGGCGACTGCCCGAGTTGCAAGGCATCCAGGAGACTTCCGACGGCATCCGTATCGGGGCGACGGTACGCCATGCGCAAGTCGAGCACTCGCCCCAGGTGCAGCAGTGCGCGCCCCTACTGTTTCAGGCCATGCCCTGGGTCGCCCACCCGCCGATACGCGCGCGCGGCACTTACGGCGGCAGCGTGTCGCTGTCTGATCCTGCCGCCGAAGCGCCCGCCGCCACCTTGGCCCATGGCGCCACCTTGGTGATGCGATCAGCGCGCGGCGAGCGGCGCATCGCTGCCGACCATTTCTTTCTCGGGCTGTACCAAACCGCTCTGGAGCCTGGTGAGATTTTGGTGGGTGCGCATTTCAAGCGCCCGCAGCCACGCGAGCGCTTTGTCTTTCGCGAGTTCGCGCGCCGCAGCGGCGACTTCGCCACGGTCGGCGTGGCGATTCAGGCCGTGATGGACAAGGTGCAAGTGACGTCCGCGCGGATCGCGCTGTTTGGCGTTTCCGATCGGGCAACGCTCGCAACGGCGTCCGCCAGCGTCCTCACTCAAGGTCCACTGAACGCCCACACCATTGCAGAAGCAGCGCAGGCGCTCGCACAGGACGTCGACCCCTTTGCCGACACCTACCACGACAGCCACACCAAAATGCATTTGCTACGCGTCTTGCTGCGGCGCGGGCTCCACGAATTAGGCGGACAACATGCGTGAGCCCGAAGAAATAGTCGCCATTGCGTGCACCGTCAACGCACAGGCTGTGCGCGCGCAGGTGCCCGCCCGCCAGCACCTGGCGGATTTCCTGCGTGACCACCTGGAACTCAAAGGCACGCACCTGGGGTGCGAGCATGGCGTGTGCGGCTCGTGCACGGTGATGCTCGATCAACAGCCTGTGCGTGGCTGTCTGGTGCTGGCGGCCCAGGCGGACGGCGCCACCCTCGAGACAATCGAAGGCGCCGTACAAAGTCACCGCGTGAGCGACCTGGTCGATGCCTTTGTCGAACGCAACGCCGCCCAGTGCGGCTTTTGCTCGCCCGCGATGATCCTGACCGCCGCGCACCTGCTGGAACACCATCCGGATCCTTCGCGCGCCGAGGTGCGCGAGCATCTGTCCGGCAATTACTGCCGCTGCACCGGCTACGAGGCCATCGTCGATGCGGTGATGCACACCGCCGCCTTGCGCCGCCAAAACCGTGGCCAGGGGGGTTGATGGTGGACGCGCACACAAAGACCGCACCGCCATCGGGCTACGTGGGCCAAGCGCTTCCCCGCAAGGATCTGCGCCGGCTGCTTGAGGGCAAGGGATGCTACGTCGACGATGTGGTCCTGCCTCGCATGGCGCACGCCGTGTTTGTACGCAGTCCCTACGCGCACGCGCAGATTCTGCGCATTGACACCGAACAGGCCCGCCAGGCACCCGGCGTGCTGTGCGCCATGACCGGGCCGGAGCTGGCTGGCCTGTGCCGGCCCTGGGTGGGCGTGATCTCCCACCTGGAGGGGATGCAGTCCATGCCCCAGTGGCCGCTGGCCATGGAGCGTGTGCGCTGGAACGGCGAACCGGTCGTGGCCATCGTGGCCACCACGCGGGCCCAGGCCGAAGACGCCGCCGCCCTGGTCGAGATCGACTGGGAAGAACTGCCGGCTGTGGTCGATGAAGAGACCGCCTTGCTGCCCGACACCCCCCTGATTCATCCCGAGCTGGGCACCAACCTGTGCTGGCAACGGCAGGTGGAAAGCGGCGCCGTCGATGCGGCGTTCGCGCAGGCCGACGCAGTGGTCGACGCCACCTTCACCACCAGCCGCCACACCCATGTCACCCTGGAGCCGCGGTCTATCTTGGCCAGCTTCAACCCGGGCGATGGTCAACTGACCGTTTGGCATTCGACGCAGGTGCCGCACATGATGCATTGGATGCTGTCGCACCACCTGGAGGTGCCCGAGAGCCAGGTGCGTGTGATTGCGCCCGATGTGGGTGGCAGCTTCGGCTTGAAGATCCACGTCTATGGCGACGAGATGGCCACCGTGGCCCTCTCGAAGAAGCTGGGACGGCCCGTCAAGTTCGTGGCCGATCGGATGGAATCCTTCATGTCGGATTTCCATGCGCGTGGTCACAGGGTACGTGCGCGTATGGCGGTGTCGAAGGCCGGCCAGATCCAGGCGATCGAGATGGACGACCTGCAAAGCCTCGGACCGTTTGCCAGCTACCCGCGTGGGGGTGTGAACGAGGGCCGACAGGTGATCAACCTGGTGGGCGCCGCCTACGGGGTGGACGTCTACCGGGGCAGCACACGCGTCGTGTTTCAAAACAAGGCCATGTACGGGCAATACCGCTCGGTGGGGCATCCGGTAGCCTGCCTGGTCACTGAGGGTCTGGTGGAACAGGCGGCGGCCGCCATCGGCATGGACAGCGCCGAGTTTCGTCGGCGCAACTACATGGCGCCCGAGGCCTTCCCCAAGAAGCTGGTGACCGGTCCGGTGCTCGAGCGCCTGTCCCAGCATGAGGCGCACGACCAGCTGCTGACGCTGATGAACTATTCAGGCTTGCGCCAAGCGCAGGCGGCATCGCGCGCGCAGGGCGTGTTGCGCGGCATCGGGCTGGCCTGCTTTCTAGAGATGTCCAACCCCTCGTCGGCCACCTACGGCCGCGGCGGCGTGGCCATCGCCTCGCAGGACACCTGCGCCTTGCGGCTGCTGCCCACCGGCGCGATTTTTTGCACCGCGAGCATCAACGAATTCGGCCAGGGTGCGACCACGGTCTGCGCCCAGATCGTGGCCACCGCGGTGGGGGTGTCGATCGACACCATCCGGGTCAGCCTGGGCGACACCGACGTCGCGCCCTACGGGGGCGGCAACTGGGGATCGCGGGGCACCGGCGTTGGGGGCGAGGCGGTCTTGCAGGCCGCCAAGACCCTGCGTCGCAACATCCTCACATTCGCAGCTGCTTTACTGGGCTGCGAGGCCAGCACACTGGAAATCCGCAACAGCCAGGTCGTGGATGCAGGGTCGGCGAAGGTCCGCCTGTCCCTGCAGGATCTGGCGGGCATCGCGCACTTCAACACCGAGAAAATTCCGGCGGGCTTCACCCCCGAACTGGCGGTGCACGCCAGCTACGCCCAGCGGACCTATGACGGCATTTGCACCAACGGCATCCAGGGCAGCCATGTCGAGGTCGATCCCGAAACCGGCGATGTGCGGCTGCTGGGGCATTGGGTGGTGGAAGATTGCGGCACGGTCATCAACCCCCTGCTGGTGGATGAACAGGTGCGTGGCGGCGTCGTGCAAGGCATCGGCGCCGCGCTGTACGAGCAGTGTCTCTACAGCCCTGAGGGTCAATTGCTCAATAGCACCCTGGCCGACTACCACGTGCCGCTGGCGCGCGAGATGCCCGACATCGGCGTGGGTCACACCTGCTCGCCGACCGCCACCTCCGAGCTCGGAGCCAAAGGTGCGGGCGAGGCCGGCGTTGCCGGCGCATCGGCTGCGGTTCTGAATGCCATCAACGACGCCCTGCGCCCACTGGGCGCTTCGCTGTACGGGCTGCCTGCGACGCCGCAGCGAATTTTGTCTGCTATCCATCTCGCCTCTGATCGATCCAAGTCCTAAGGAGACACACTGTGAAAAGGTCTGCATTTGTTGCCCTGTTTGCCGCGAGCGCCCTCTTGCCCCTGCCTAGCCTGGCGCAAGCGCCCACGAACAAACCCTTGCGTATCCTGGTGGGCTTTGCCCCCGGCGGAGCGCCCGACATCCTGGCCCGCATCCTGGCGAAGAAGCTCACCGAAAACACGGGTCAGCCCGTGATCGTCGAAAACCGCGCAGGCGCGTCCGGCAATATCGCGGCGCAGGCGGTGGCCAAGGGCGAACCCGATGGCAATACGCTGTTGATGGCAACGGTCTCGGTGGCGATTGCGCCCAGCATGCAGCCGGGGCTGGGTTTTGCGCCCAGTGATTTCGAACCGGTGGGCATGGTCGCCTCCGTGCCGCTGGTGCTGATCTCCAAGCCGGCTCTCGGGGTCAACAGCCTGGCCGACCTGCTCGCACTGGCCAAGAAAAATCCAGGCAAGTTGAACTATGCCTCGGTGGGCAATGGCAGCCCGCAGCATCTGTCGGGCGAGTTGTTTCAACTCATGGGCTCGGTCAAGCTGGCCCACATCCCCTACAAGGGCGGCGGTCCTGCCACCCAGTCGGTGCTGGCGGGTGAGACCGACCTGTTCTTTGCCGGCATGCCGCCGGCCATGCCGCAGATTCGTGCGGGCAAGGTCAAGGCACTGGCTGTGACGTCCACCAAACGTTCGTCGGCCGCGCCGGAGATTCCGACGGTGAGCGAAGCCGGTCTGGCGGGCTTCGAAGCCGACAACTGGCATGCCCTGTACGCCGCCCGCGGCACACCGCCCGCCGTCATCGCACGCCTGAACACCGAACTCAATCGCGCCTTGAACAGTGCGGACGTCAAGCAGCAGATGCAGGAGCAAGGCGCCGAAGCCTGGACCTCGTCGCCCGCCGAGGCACGCACTTACCTGATGTCCGAAGTCGACAAGTGGGCCAAGGTGGTCAAGACCGCCGGGGTGAAAGCAGACTGAGGCGATCCCTTTAGCGCGGCGCGGATAGCCAGCGCCGCGCCAGATGCGCCCAGAAGGTGCCCCCCACAGGAATGAGTTCGTCGTTGAAGTCATAGCTGGGGTTGTGCAGCATGCAGGGCCCTTCACCATGACCGCTGCCCCGGTGCTCGCCTTCACCGTTACCGATGAAGATATACGCACCGGGCAGGGCTTGAAGCATGAAGCCGAAGTCTTCGGCGGTCATTGAAGGCTCTTGCGCCCGCGCACGCTCAGGCCCCACCCAGTCCTCCAGGACCGAGCGCACAAACAGGGCGGCAGCACGGTCATTGATCGTGGCCGGGTACTTGCGGCGAAATTCAAATTCACACGCGGCGCCGAACACTGCAGCAGTCTGATGCGCCACCTGCGTCATGCGCGCTTCGATCAGATCGAGAAGCGCCGGCTCAAAGGTTCGCACCGTCCCCTGTAGCTCGCAGCTATCGGGGATCACGTTGGTGGCGTTGCCTGCATGAATCATCGTGACCGAGATGACGCCGCCATCGATCGGTTTGCGGTTGCGGCTGATGATGGTCTGAAAGGCCTGAATCATCTGGCAGGCGACCACAATCGGATCAATGCCGTTGTGCGGCAAGGCCGCATGCGCACCCTTGCCACGAATCAGGACGCGGAAATCATTGGACGAGGCCATTACCGGCCCAGGGCTGACCGCAAACGTGCCCGCCGGCAAGCCGGGCCAGTTGTGCATGCCGAACACAGCCTGCATGGGGAACTTGTGCAACAAACCTTCCTCGAGCATGACGCGTGCGCCGCCGCCATCCTCCTCGGCCGGCTGAAAGATCACATAGACCGTACCGTCGAAGTCTCGGTGCGCAGCCAGGTAACGCGCGCCCGCGAGCAGCATCGCCGTGTGGCCATCATGGCCACAGGCGTGCATCTTCCCCGGGTGCTGACTGGCGTGGGCGAACTTGTTTTTTTCCTGCACGGGCAGTGCATCCATGTCCGCGCGCAAGCCGATCGCACGCCCCGAGGCGCCCGCATCATTTCCGCGAATGACACCGATCACCCCCGTGCCGGCCAGACCGCGGTGCACCTCGATACCCCAAGCCTGCAAGCGCTCGGCGACCACGTCTGCCGTGCGATGCTCCTCGAAGCAAAGCTCGGGGTGGGCATGGATGTCCCGCCGGATCCGGGTGATTTCTGGCGCTGTGGCCAGCACGTCTTCGAGTAAGTTCATTTCAACAACGCCAGGCAATAGCCCAGCGCCCCCGCCAAGCCTGCGACAAACACCACCAACCACGCGGGCACAGATGCACCCAGCCCACCGCCCGCCCAGGACCGTTCGCTGCCGGACGCAGGCGCGCCCCTGGATTCGACTGGCGCGGACTCGCTGCGCACAGGCGCTTGGCCCGTGAGAACCGCCACGAACGCCACAAAGAAATCGTCCGCTGTTTTCTTGGCTACCGACTGCACCAGTCGGCTGCCCACGCTGGCGAGTTTGCCGCCCACCGACGCTTGCGCGCGATAACGCAATAGCGTCTCGTGCTCGCTCACGGGTTCGAGGGTCACCCAAGCTGTCATCTGACCAAATCCGGCGGCGCCCCCCTGCCCTTGTCCGATGAGGGTGTAGCCCCGGGGTGGATCGATGTCCTCCAAGCGCACCGTGCCCCGAAAGTTCACGGCAATCGGGCCGACACGCGCCGTGACCACCGCCTTGAATTGATCGCCCTCGGCGCGCTCCAATTCGCTGCACCCGGCAATACTGAGTCGCAGGACATCGGGATCATTGAGCGCGGCCCACGCCCGCTGCCGCCCCACCGGGATCCGATACTCCCCGCTGAAGTCCATACTCATGTCTGGGGCTCCGCGTAATACTTGAACAGGGCCTGCGTCCCCGACCGGGTGTGCCCGCGCGCTGAGAGTTGTTCATACAGCGATCGGGCCAGGCTCGCGCCTGGCAGGTTCACCTGCGCGCGCTCTGCTTGCGCCAAGGCGATGCCCAGATCCTTGAGGAAATGCTCGATGAAGAATCCGGGCGCAAAGTCGCCTTTGACGATCCTCGGCCCCATCATGTTCATCTGCGCACTGCCCGCTGCACCGGCTCCAATCGCTTGAAGCACGGACGTCGGATCAAGGCCCGCCGCCTGTGCATAGGCCAGGCCCTCGCACACGCCCATGATCGTGGATGCAATCACCAGCTGGTTGGCCATCTTGGTGTGCTGCCCGGCGCCGGCCGGCCCCATCAGGCGGATATTGGTCCCCATGCAAGCCAATACGGGCAGCGCCTCTTCGAGCACCGCAGGCTCGCCGCCGACCATGATGGACAACTTCGCTTCGCGCGCGCCGATATCGCCGCCCGAGACCGGCGCATCCAGGACCCGGTGACCGGCCGCCTGGCCCTCCCGCGCCAGGCGTTGCGCGAGCTCGGGGCTGGACGTGGTCGTGTCAATCAACAAGGCCGATCGCGCATTCGCCACGATGCCTTGCGGCCCCAGCCACACCTCCTGGACATCGTGCGGATAGCCCAGCATGGTGATCACCACTTGCGCGTCGGTCACCGCCTCGGCCACCGACGCACAGGCCTTGGCACCGCGCGCCACCAGGGCGGCCATCTTTTCTGGACTGCGGTTGTAGACGGACAGCGGGTGGCCCGCGGCCAAGAGGTGTCCGGCCATGCTCTGGCCCATGATGCCCAGACCAATGAAGGCGACTTTGGGTTTGTTCGTCGATGCGTTCATGAGAGTTCCTGCTTCAAGTGAGATTCACAGCCCGCGCAATCAGGCTGCGGACATACATGGGGGTGAGCGGCTGCTGATCGGCGACGACGCCCAGCGGCGATAGTGCATCCGATACGGCATTGCTGATCGCGCCAATGGCCCCCATCACGCCGCCCTCGGCCATGCCCTTGATGCCAGCAGGCGTGGAGCGATTGGGGGTATGCATAGGGATCAATTCAAAACGGGGTAATTCGCAGGCGGTGGCGACCAGGTAGTCCGCCAGACTGCCGGAAAGGTTCTGACCCGTTTCATCGTACTGGACATGCTCGAACAGCGCGCCAGACAGACCCATCGCGATCGCACCATGCTGCTGGCCCTCGACCACCACCGGGCTGAGCACCGTGCCGCAATCCTCGGCCGCCACATAGCGCTCGATGTGAATCTGGCCGGTGACGCGGTCGACTTCGACCAGGCACACGTGTGCGGCGTTGGAGTAGGTCATCGCCGGCGGCTCGTAGGTCAGATGAAACTCCAAGCCGGGGCTCAGACCCGGGGGCAACTCCAGGGGGGCCAGGTACGCGATTCGCGCCACATCCGCCAGCGCCATGCCAGCGTCGGCCCACGCCCCGTCCTTCAGAGACTCGATGCGCCCGTCGACCATACGCAGATCGGTGGTCGCAGTGCCCAGGCGATACGCCGCGATCGACAGCACCGTCTCGCGCGCACGCTGCGCGCACAGAAACAGCGTGCCGCCTCCGGCCGTGCCGCCACGCGCACCGCGGCTGCCCATGCCATAGGGGGCGACATCGGTGTCACCGAGCTGGATGCGAACCTGCCGCGGGTGCACCCCCAAGCCGTCTGCGACCGCGTGCGACAGCGCCGTCTCATAGCCCTGCCCGGTCGCTGCCAGACCCACCGAGGCATTGACCACACCCGAGGGCTCGATGCGCACCCAGGCCGCCTCATGCCCCGAGCCGGCAATGCCAGCCGACTTGTAGAACTTGGATCCGTAGGTCGTGGACTCCACCACATTGCACAGGCCGAGACCGAGCAGGCGCCCCTGTTCACGAGCCTCGCGCTGGCGCGCGCGAAAGGCCGGATAGTCGATCGCGGCCAAGGCGGCCTCCATCGTCGCCGCCGGGGTCACGTCTTCCAGCACCTCACCGGTCGGCATCGTGTAGGGCAACTCCGAGGGCTGCAGCAGATTGATCCGGCGCACGTCCACTGGATCCAGGCCCAGTGCCTGGGCAGCGGCGTCCATTGTTCCTTCCATGACCCAGCTGGTCACGGCCATGGGTGCACGCATCGGGCCCGCGCCCACCTTATTGGACAAGACGACCTTCACGTCGTAGGCGTAGTTTTGAATGCGATACGGGCCGGTGAGGATCATCGCCACGACACGGGCCATGTAGTTGCCCGGGTAGAAGCTGTAGGCGCCGAAGTCCGCCAGGATCTCAAGCTCGAGGGCCAGGATGCGACCGCTGGCATCGAGCGCTACGCGCGTGCGACAAAAATCCTCGCGCGCCTGGGACGAGGCGAGCAGGTTTTCCATCCGGTCTTCCCGCCAGCGCACCGGTCGGCCGATGCGCATCGCGATCGCCGCCACCGCGAGCTCCTCGCGGTACAGGGCGATCTTCTGACCGAAACCACCACCCACGTCGGGCGAGCGCACAGTGACCTGCGCCTCGGACAGGCGAAGCCGCGCCGCCAGGGTCGTGCGATAGGGGTGGGGCACCTGGATCCCCACATGAAAATCCAGATGCTCGCGCCCTGCATCCCAACTCGCAATGCAGCCGCGCGTCTCAATCGGCAGATGCGTCTGCCGATGCTGCGAGAACGTACTTTCCACCACACGATAGGCCGCCGCCTTGGCCCCCGCCACATCGCCAAACGCGGCATGCTGGTGGGACAAGAGATTGCCCGGCACCTGTGGATCGACCTGCGGCGCGCCCTCGGACAAGGCCTGCTGCATGTGGGACACAGCAGCCAAGGGCTCGTAGTCGATCTGCACCAGCGCCGCGGCATCTTCCGCCACATAGCGGTCCACCGCCACGATGCAGACCACCGGATCGCCCTGGAACCGCACACGGTCCACCGGCAACGTGTCCATCTCCATGGGGCACAGCCCCTCGATGGGCGGCGCAACGCGCAGGCGGGTCGTCCACTCGCGCAGATCGAGCCCGGTGTAGACACCCACCACACCCTCCAGGGCCCGCGCTTCGTCCACGCGGATGTTCAGAATCTGGGCGTGGGCATGGGGCGAGCGCACAAAGCAGGCATGCAAGGCGCCGGGCACGACGATGTCGTCGATGTAGCGCCCTTTGCCGGTCAGAAGGCGCGCGTCCTCTTTGCGCAAATGCGGCGCGCCGATGTGCCGGAAGTCGGGTTCACGCATGCGAGCCCTCTTCGCGCATCCGCCGCGCGGCGAGCATCACCGCATCGACGATGTTCTGATAGCCGGTGCAACGGCACAAGCTGCCCGATAGCACCTCGCGAACCTGCGCCTCGCTGGGATCGGGGTTGTCTTTGAGGTAGGCCTCGAAGGTCATGACGATGCCGGGCGTGCAAAAGCCGCACTGCAGCCCGTGGCATTCATGCAAGGCTTGCTGCAGGGGCGATAGCGCCGAAGGCGTACCCACCGATTCGATGGTGGCCACCGCATGCCCCTCCATCTGAATGGCAAAGGTCAGGCACGAACGCACCGGCCGACCGTCCACCAGCACCGTACAAGCGCCACACACGCCATGCTCGCACCCCACATGGGTGCCGGTCAGACCACAGTCCTCGCGCAGAGCGTCCGACAAGAGCTTGCGCGGCTGCGCGCAGATCTCGATGTTCTGACCATTGACGGTCAGGGTCATGGGGCGCAGATCGCTCATGGCGTCGAGACTCCCAGGCGCTGCAAGCAGCGGGTCAAGGCGCGCGCGGTCATCTCCTGTGCCAACTGGCGTCGATAGTCCGCGGGGATCTGCGGGTCGTCCTCGGGTTCGACCGCTGCAGCCACCGCCTTCGCGGCAGCGTCCACCCACGATGCAGAGGGTGCCTGACCGCGAAAGGCGTCCTCGACGGCGGACAGGCGCTGAGGCACCGGCGCGGTGCCAGAGATGCCCAGACGCAGGCCATCGACCTTGCCCGACGCGAGTCGAACGGTGACGGCTGACGCCACGATCGCATAGTCGCCATGACGCCGATTGAACATGCGATAGGCCGAGGCTTCCTGCGCCTGGAACTTGGGCACACGCAGCCCCACGAGCAATTCATCCGGCTGGACATCGGTGCTCATGGCGGCCTTGAAAAAATCACGCGCGCGCACGGTGCGGCGGCTGCCGTCCCGCGCCAGCAGCATGTCGGCATCCAGCGTGATCGCCATGAGGCATAGCTGTGCGACCGGATCCGCATTGCACAAGCTGCCCCCCAGCGTGCCACGCTGGCGTATCGGCAGATGCCCGATGGTCTGCGCCACTTGGGCGACCAGAGGGCAATGTTGTTGGACCAGAGGCGATTCGGCCAATTGCCGATGGCGGGTCAGAAAGCCCAGTTCCAGGGCCTCGCCGCGATCGACCACCTTCTCCCACTCGGTCAGGTCATTGAGGTCGATCAAATGCGCCGGCTGGGCCAGGCGCATATTGAGCATCGGCACCAGGCTTTGCCCGCCCGCCACGACCTTGGCCTGCAAGCCGAATCGGGCCAGCAAGGCCAGCACCTCGGTCAGGCTCGAGGGGCGGTGGTATTCAAAGGCAGCCGGCTTCATGCAAAACCCACGCAGGCACGCTCAGCGCCAAAGCAGGCTTTTTTGCGTGCTCTTGTCAAAGAGATGAAGTCGGTGCAGGTTCACGCTCACACACGCGTCCTGCCCATCGCGCCACGCGCTCTCCTTGCCCAGACGCAGGAACAACTTGGCGCCACCAATATCCAGCTCCAGGAAGCGATCCGAGCCCACAGGCAACACGGACGCGACCCGACCTCGCAAGAGCGCGTTCGAGTTCGGGTCAAATTCATCGGTCACATCTTCGGCACGAAGGCCCAGCACCACGTCCGCCGGTGGGCGGCCCGTCATGTGCGCTGCCAGATCGGCCGGAATCGGCAGGCTCAATCCGGCCCGCTCGAATACCCAGCCACCGTTCTTTTCAGTGAGGTGTCCGTCCACGAAGTTCATCGGCGGGTTGCCCAGGAACGAGGCCACGAACATGTTCGTGGGTCGCTCGTAGATCTCGTCGGGCGATCCGATTTGTTGGACGAGGCCACCGCGCATGACCACGATCCGATCGGCCAGGGTCAGGGCCTCGGCCTGGTCGTGGGTCACATACACAAAGGTGGTCTGCATGGACTGATGCAGCGCCTTGATCTCCGCCCGCATCGAAATCCGCAGCGCGGCATCCAGGTTGGACAGCGGCTCGTCCATCAGGAACACCTGCGGCTGCCTCACCATCGCACGCCCCAGAGCGACGCGCTGACGCTGACCGCCTGAGAGCTGGTCGGGCCGGCGCTCCAGCAAAGGTTCGATCTCAAGCTTGCGGGCGGCGTCGCGCACACGGCGATCGACCTCGTCCTTTGGATACTTACGCATCTTCAGACCGAAGGCGATGTTCTCGTAGACGCTCTTGTGCGGGTAGAGGGCGTAGCTTTGAAACACCATCGCCACATCGCGCTTGTGCGGCGGCACCGTGTTCATGACCGCTTGATCAAAAAAGAGATCGCCCTCGGTGACATCTTCCAGACCCGCGATCATGTTCAGGGTGGTGGATTTGCCGCAACCCGAAGGACCGAGCAGGACCAGAAATTCCTTGTCGGCGATTTCGAGGTTGAGATTCTCGAGCGCCACGAATCCGTTCGGATACCGTTTGCCCACACCCGAGAACTTGATACTGGCCACTTGATCGACTCCTGTGCGGGCTCAGCCCTTGACCGCACCCGCCGTCAGGCCGGACACGATGTAACGCTCAAACACGATGGCAATGATCACGGGCGGCACGATCGCCATCACACCCGCCGCATTGATGAAAGAAAAGCTGATGTTGAAATCCGAGGTGAACGAGGCCACCACAATCGGCATCGTTTGAGACGCAGGCGTCTGCGTGAACATGAGCGCCAGCAAAAACTCATTCCAACTGGTCAAGAAGGTGAACAAGATCACCGCCACCAGCGAGGGCAATGCCAGCGGCAAAAACACATAAATCATCGTCTGAAACCGGGAGCAGCCATCGACACGCGCGGCCTTGTCCAACTCCTCGGGCAGCGACTCGAAGTACCCGGTCAGGATGAAAATGCTAAAGGGCACCGTGATCGCCAGGTACGTGATGATCAAGGCCCCCAGGCTGTCCATCAGCCCCAGCTTCTGAACGAAGAGGAAGAAGGGCACCACCAGCGCAATGTCCGGAATCACGCGCGTACTGAGCATGAAATAAATGGACGCCGTGCGGCCGATGAAGCGGATCTTGGCCAAGGCATAGGCCGCCGGCACACTCACCAGCAGGTTCAGGATCACCACCGCCACCGCGACGATGAAGCTGTTTCGCATCGACGGCAGCAGGTTCGCCGCGGTCGACGGAATGAATCCCCCGGTGGCAGTGTCGCCTTGCTTGCGCGTTTCATAGGTCACCACTTCGTCGCGGCTCTTGAAGATCGCCGCGAAGTTCTCCAGCGTGGGTTCGTCTGGAATCCAATGCGGCGGAACTGAAGTGATCTCCGCCTCGGACTGCACCGAAGAAGACACCAGCCACGCAATGGGCGCAAGCACATACAGGGCCACCAGCAAGGAGCTGATAAACAGGAAAGCGCGGCGCCCGGGCATCCAGCGATCCAGTGACAGAGACTGGCTTGCGCTCATAGCTTGCGGCTCGTGCTGCGAATCACGAAATAAGCGAGCGCGAAAGTTGCAATCGCCATGATGTAGGCCAGCGCCGAGCCCGTGCCAAACGCGAGCTTGCGGAAGGTCTCGACGTACACCTGCCACGCCACCACGTGCGAGGCATCGGCCGGCCCGCCTTCGGTCAGGATGAAAAACAGATCAAAGTGGCGAATCGCCATCATCGATTCGTAAATCATCACCAGGGCAAAGCCGGGCACCAGTTGGGGCAGCGTGATGTGCAGAAAACGCTGCAGCATCGGTGCGCCGTCCACCTTGGCGGCGCTGTAAAGATCCGGGCGTATCGACTTGAGCGTGACGAGAATCAAAATGGTCGCCAGCGGCACTTCTTTCCAGACGAAGGCATTGGTGATCAAGGCCATGGTCTTGTCGGCGTCGCCCAGCATCACGATGTACTTGTCAATGAACCCCAGCTGCATCAGCAGACCATTGAGCGCGCCGTAGCCGGAGTCGTAGATCCACTTCCACATGAGGCCGTTGGCCACATAGGGAATGGCCCAGGGAATCAGCAGGATGGCGGACAAAACGCGCCGACCCCGAAAGTCTTCGTTGAGCAAGAGAGCGATCGCCGTCGCAATCACCATCACCGCCAACACCGACATCACCGTGAAGCTGGCCGTGCGGGCCACCGACTCCCAAAAGAGCGGATCCGAGAACACCTTCACGTAGTTGTCGAACCACACAAAGGGCACGCGGTGCGGGCGCGTGAGCTTCAGGTCATGCAGGCTGACCCAGAAGGAATAGATCACCGGGAACACCGCCACGACGCTGAGCACCAGCATCATCGGCGCCAGGAACCACATGGCACTGCGCTGGTCATAGGCGCTGCTGGGCAAAACCCAACGGCGCCTGGCGGCGGGGGATGTCTTCGTCGCTTGCATAGGGATCTGGCTCAGCGCGGGGCCGAGGGCGCCGCGGACGACGCCCCCACCCCGCTCTCAGAACCGATCAACCTTTGCGCATATCGCTCCACGCGTCCGACGTCTTCTTGAGCGCCGCAGCGACGGTGGACTTGCCCAGTACAGCCGATTGCCAGGCCGTGCCGTTGACCTCGTCCCACTCGCCAAACCAGCGGGCGATCACGTCTTTCTTGCGCGCCAATTGCTGCTGCTTCTCGAACATCGCAATGTCGGCGTACTTCTTGTAGTTCTCCTGGATGTCCGGGTCTTTGAACAGCCCCTTGACCCCGAAGCCCGTGCCCAAATCCGAGAACAGCATCTTCTGGAACTGGTATTGGCTGCCAGCCTTGCCGCCGAACCACTCGATCAGGCGCGCCGCATTGGCTGCGCGGCCTTTGTCTGCTGCCGCTTGCGCCGTCATGCCGTGGAAACGCATCCAGCCGACGGTGGCGTGCGATCCACCCGCGCCTGCGGGCATCAGCGCCTGCTTCACGCGGCCGGCGATGGCCGACTGCTTGGGGTCATTCAGCGTGCGGATGCGATAGCGGCTGAGCAGAGCGAACGCATGGTTGCCCGCGCCAAAGGCCTTCAGGCCGTTGAGCTCGCCGGTTTCCACGCAGGCGGGCGAGATGATTTTGTGCTTGGTGACCGCGTCAACCACCCACTGCAGGGCCTGCTGCGCGCCCTTCTTCGGATCAGCCATCACCGGCGTGCCGGTGTCGTCCACAAAGCGGCCGCCATTGGAGAACACCAGGGCGCTCAGGAACTCGATCAGCCAGCTCTCGCGGGCCATCGACAGCATCATCGGGTACTCGGACAGACCCGCTTTCTTGATTTGCAGACACTGGGCGGTCAGCTCGTCCCACGTGTTGGGCGGGCCCTTGATGCCAGCCTTCTTGAGCAGCTGGTCGTCATAGAAGAACGCCATGTAATCGCTGTAATAGGTCAGGCCGTACTGCTTGCCCTTGTAGCGCATGGACTGCAGACAGAAGTCGTCGGTGTCCGCGTTGTATTTCATCAGCTCGGGAAAGCCGTCGATGGGGGCGATCCAGCCGGCCTCGGCCCACTCGGGCAGCCAGCTGTCAGAGACCCACAGGGCGTCGATCGGCGCCTTGGCCACCAGTCGGGTGACCATGGCCTCGCGGTACTGCGCCCAGGGCGAGTTGTTGTAGTTGACCTTGATCTTGCTGCTCGCCTCGAAGGCGGTGATGTGGCTCTTGACCAGGTCCACCGCAGCCGACCAGGTGTAGAAGTTCACCGGTGCGGACTGCGCATGCGCAGGCAGGGCCAATGCGCCCGAGCCGGCCAGGCCCGCGGCAGCGGAGAGCTTGAGAAAGTCGCGACGGGAGGCGTCTGTGATCGGAAAGGTCATGGATGGGGCTCCAGAGAAACGGACACTCGAGGGGCAAACCCCCCGCCTGAATCAGCCGGCGCAGGCCCTTGGCCGACGTCAGCGTGAATTCATTATTGAGCTCAACAAGACTTATCGTCAAGCGACGACTTACGGTTGTTCGCAGCCTCGCAGCGAGCGCTGCGAAGAAGGTTTCTTGTACTTAATTCTCACTTTGGCGCTGGTGGACAGCCCATGAGCTTTGACCGCAGAATACATCGTCACCTGACGATAAGTCGCACCTGAAACCACGGAGTCAGACCCATGATCTACGAAATGCGGACCTACCAAGTTCAACCCGGCAAGGCCGCCGAGTTCCTGCGGATGTACCAAGCCGAAGGGCTGCCCCTGATCTCGCGCTACGCCAAGCTGATTGGCTGCTGGGTCAAGGAGTCGGGCGTGCTCAACTCGACGGTCTTCATCTGGGCGTATGACGATTTCGGGCATCGCACCAGCCAGCGCGCCTTGCTAATGAAAGATCAGGAGTGGCTCAACTTCGTTCCCAAGATGCTGCCCTACCTGGTCCACCAGGAGAGCGTGTTCATGTCGCCCGCAGCGTTTTCTCCGCTGGCCTGATCGCGAACGCCGCGTGGTGGCTGCCCGACAATCACCGCCATGAAGGCGAAATCCGCTCTCCTCGCAGACCGCCAGCGCCCCACGCCGCCCAAGCGCCGAGCGTCGGCCGCTGAGCCCGCAGCATCGGGCCCGAAGCGCCGCAAGGCCACCGTGCGACTGCCTGCGCAGGAGCGGCGCGAGCAGATCCTGACCAAGGCCTTTGAGTTCTTTTCCGAATACGGGCTGACCGCGCAAACCCGGGCGCTGGCCGACGCCTGTGGCGTGTCTCAGCGGCTGCTCTACAGCATCTTCCCCAACAAGGCGAGCCTGATCCACGCGGTGTACGAGCGCAACATCGCCGGGCCGTTCAAGGCCGTGTGGCTGGTGCAGCTGCAGAACCGGGCCATCCCGCTCGAAGAGCGCCTGTGCAAGTTCTACGTCGAGTACTACCAGACCGTGCTCACGCGCGGCTGGTTGCGGCTGTTCCTCTACTCCTCATTGGCCGAGGCGGAAATCGCGCCCACCTACATCGGCGAAATCATCAAGCGGCTGCTACACACCATCGCTGAAGAGGCCGCTTTTGACAGCGGCGTGCCCCTGCCGACGGATCCCGCGCTGGCCCAGGAATTCGGCTGGGTTTTGCACGGCAATATTTCCCACCTGGGCATTCGTCGGCATGTCTACCGCGACACCACACCCGTGTCGGTGGAGAGCGTCATCGCCATGCATGTGAAAGCGTTTCTGGCGGCGAACCGCGCCGTGCCACACAAGGACCCCTCCGCATGAACATCGACCACTTCATGTACGCCGGCCCCGACCTGGATGCCCTGTCGCAAGGCTTCGCCGCCTTGACCGGTATCGAGGCGCAGCCCGGCGGGCAGCACCCGCAGATCGGCACCCACAACCGCCTGGTCGGCAGCAACGGCCCGATGTACCTGGAATTGATTGCGCCAGATCCCACCTCCGCGGCGCGCAGCGACTTGCGGGCGGGCATCGCCGATTTGCCGCGCCCTTGCCTGCACCGCTTCATCATGGACGCCACCGGCGCGGACCTCGATCACCTCCTAAGCGTCTACGCTAAGGTGGGCATCTCTGCGCAGGTCCAGGACATGCACCGCATCACGCCGGCCGGTGCCACCCTGCGCTGGCGACTGCTGGTGCCCGACGACAACCGCTACGGACTCTTCGCGCCCTTCTTCATCGACTGGCTCCACACGCCGCACCCGTCCACCCGGCTGGCGCCGGGCTTTGAAACGCTCGACATCAAGGCCGGACACCCCGCCTCGGAAGAGCTTCGAGCGTTGTGGCAGGATCTTGCTGTACCGATTGAATTGCATTCGGCTGATGCCCCCTACCTGCGCCTGACGCTGCAGACCCCGCGGGGCCGAGTGGCACTGACGTCGATGTAATACCCACTTCTTAACTGAACTCACATAAAGGTGTTCCCATGACCCTCGCTCAGACCCTGCGCACCGCCCTCTTGGCGGCCTTTGCGATGACCGGCGCCGCAGCCGTTCACGCGCAGAACCTGCAAAAGGTCCGTATCGGCTACCCGCCGGCCTGGTCGGCTGTCGAAGCGGCCATTCCGTTCGGCGACACGCTGGGCTATTTCAAGGAAGAAGGGCTCGCACTCGAGTACGTCTCGGTGCAGGGCACCGCGGTGCTGATGCCCCAAGTGGCCAACGGCTCGGTCGAATTCGGCATCATGAGCCCCGACCTCGCGATCATTGCCGCGGCCAAGGGCGAGGCCTTCCCGATCAAGTTCTTCTACAACTTCTACCCCCGCCACATCTTCGAATTCACGGTGCTGGCCAACAGCCCGATCAAGACGCTGGCCGACCTCAAGGGCAAGAAACTCGGCGTCGGCGCCCTCAGCTGGGGCAACCTGCCGATGTCGCGCCTGATGCTGCAGCAAGCCGGCGTGACCTGGATGAAAGACGTGCAGGTGCTGCCCGTCGGCGTGGGCGCGGCCTCGTGGGAACGTCTGAAATCGGGCAGCGTGGACGCGCTGAACCTGCCGGCCACCCAGAACGTGCTGATGGAACAAGCCGGCACGCCGATTCGCCGCCTGGAAATCCCGGCCGAATTCAAGTCCGTGTTCTCCAACGGCATCGCCACCAGCGACGCCATGATCCAGAAGAACCCCGCGCTAGTCGCCGGCATGGGCCGCGCGGTCACCAAGTCGCTGGCGGCCTGCATGGCCAACACCGAGGCCTGCGTGCGCGCCTACTGGAAGATCGACCCCAGCTCCAAGCCGGCCGCCGACGCGGAAGCCCAATGGATCAAGTCCTTCGTGGCCGTCAACCAGGGCACCTACCGCATTGGTGACCTGGCCTCCTTCAACGGCAAGTTCGGCCGCTACACCGATGCCGACTGGAAGAACATCGTTCAGAAGATGAAGGACGGCGACCAGATCCCGACCGCCGACCTCGACCTGTCCAAGCTGTTCACCGCACGCTTCGTGAACGAATTCCACAACTTCGATCTCAAGAAGGTTCGCGACACCGCCGCGGCAAGCAAGTGAGGGGCCGAGGTCGTCCGACATGCTGCTGAGCCTGGAAGACATCAGCGTCGCCTACCCCACCCGCAAGGGGCCGGTGCAGGCGCTGGAACGGCTGGACCTGGTGGTCCAGCCCTCGTCCTTCGTCTCGGTGCTCGGGCCTTCGGGCTGCGGCAAGTCCACGCTGGTCAAACTGGTCGCCGGACTGCTCAAGCCCACCACCGGGCGCATCTCCTTTGACGGCGTGGCCAGCACCGGCGCGCGTGACGACGTGGGCGTCGCCTTCCAGCAGGCGGCCCTGCTGCCCTGGAAGAGCGCGCTCGAGAACGTCCTGCTGCCCCTGCGTCTGAAGGGCCAGCCCGTGGCCGCCGCCCGGGAGCGGGCCGAGCGCCTGCTGGACCTGGTGGGGCTGACCGGCTCGCGCGACAGTTTTCCTCATGAGTTGTCGGGCGGCATGCAGCAGCGCGTCTCGCTGGCGCGCTCGCTGGTGCGCGATCCTTCCGTGCTGGTCATGGACGAGCCCTTCTCCGCGCTGGACGCGATGACGCGCGAGAACATGATGGTGGAGTTGCAGCGCGTCTGGCTGGACAAGCGCCCCTCGGTGCTGTTCATCACGCACTCGATTGCCGAGGCCGTGTTCCTGTCGGACCGCGTGCTGGTCATGAGCGGCCGACCGGGCCGCGTGATCATGGACCGCACAGTCGATCTGCCGCGACCGCGCACCCTGGACACGCTGGCATCGCCGCAGTTTGCCGAGCTGTGCAACGAGTTGCGCAATCTGTTCCGGCCCGACTCGCCCATGCACGCGAGCGCGGCCTAGCGCCACGCAAGAGATCCCTCGGCCGTGTCGTCCCTGCGCAGTTTCCTGCTCAAGCTCTTGCCCTTCGTGCTGCTCCTGCTGGTGTGGCACGGTCTGGTTGAGGGCCTGCGCATCCCCTCGCGGCTGATGCCGGGGCCGATCGAGGTCGGACAGCGGATCTACGTCGGCCTGATCAGTGACGGCGACCTGTGGACCCACCTGTGGCAGACCCTACGCAGCACGCTGGCGGGCTACGCCCTGGGGTTTGCGCTGGCGCTCCTGATCGGCAGCGTGCTGGCCATGAACCGCGCACTCGAGCTGCTGTTCTACCCGCTGATTCTGCTCATGCAATCGGTGCCCAAAGTGGCGATTGCGCCGCTGGTGCTGCTGTGGCTGGGCTTTGATGCGCGCAGCATCGTCACCCTGGTGGCCCTCATCTGCTTCTTCCCCATCTTCGTGGGCACCTTCATCGGCGTGCGCTCGACGCCGCAGGTGCTGCGCGATCTGTTTCGCACGCTCGACGCCTCGGGCCTGAAGACCTTCCTGCACTGCAGCTTGCCGCACGCCAGCGGGTCCATCATCGCCGGCATGCAGGTCGGCTGGGGGTTCGCACTGGTCGGCTGCGTGGTGATGGAGTTCATCATGGGCATCGGCGGCGCAGGCTTTCTCATCGACAACTCGGCCAATGCGCTGGACACGGTCACCGCCGTCGCCTCCATGGTCTTGCTCGGCGGCATGGGCTACCTGGGCGGCTCGCTGATCGCGGCGTTTCGCCAGCGCATGATCTTCTGGGAAGGACCGGCGCGCCATGGATGATGTGACCGCGCCCACACCGCGCTGGATGCAGATCGTCCTGCCCGCGATCGGGGTGCTCCTGATCCTCGCGGTCTGGCAGGCGCTGGCGGCGATGGTCAACACGCCGGGTCTGCTGCCCTCGCCGATGCACACCCTGCGCACGCTCGCCACCTGGGCGACCAGTGGCGGCTTCGCCCCGCACCTGACCGCCACCGTGGTCGGCGCACTGGGCGGTCTGGCGATTGGCGCTGGCCTGGGCCTGGTGGCGGGCGTCATCGTGGGCGAAGTGCGCGTGCTCGATCGCACCCTCTACCCGGTCGCCCTCGCGCTGCAAGCCATGCCGGTGGTGGCGATCGCACCGCTGGTCATCGTCTGGTTCGGTATCGGGGTTCCGTCCAAGCTGGCCCTGGTGGCGATCGGCACCTTCTTCGTCATGTTCATCAATTCGGTGGCCGGCATGCACGCAGCGCCGACCGAGCTGTCCGACATGGGCCGGGCGTTTGGCGGCAGCCGCTGGCAGATTGCCCTGCGCATCAAATTGCCCAATGCCTGGGACTACATCTTCGGCGCGCTCGAAGTCTGCGCGGCGCTCAGCTTCATCCTCTGCGTCGTCGGCGAATTCCTGGCGGCGAAGGCGGGCCTGGGCTTTTACCTGCGCTCCGCCTCCAACAACATCGACGCGGCGGCGATGTTCGCCTCGCTCATCGTCCTGTCGCTGCTGGCCACCACCCTGGCGCTGGCCGTGCGGGTGGCGCATCACCGCACCGTCTTCTGGAAATACCGACGTCACTGAGAGCCCCATGGCTGCTGAAACCCCCACCCCCAGCCCCTCGCCGAATGCCTTCGGCCTTGCGCAATTGCAGGCCCTGGCCGATGCCTCGCCTTTCATCCGCCACTGCCAGATGGAAGTGATCTCGGCCGATGCGGCCGCGGGTGTGGTCAAGATGCGCATGCCGCTGCTGCCGCACCTGCGTCGCGATGCGTCTGTGGCGCAGTTCCATGGCGGGCCCGTCGCCTCTTTGATCGACACCGCCGGCGATTTCGCGGTGGCCCTGGCTGTCGGCGGTGGCGTGCCCACCATCAACTTCCGGGTCGACTACCTGCGGCCCTCCTCGGGCGATCACCTGCTGGCCGTGGCCACGGCACGCCGGGTCGGCCGCACCGTGGGCGTGGCCGATGTCGATGTGTTCGACGATCAGGGGCGCCTGACCGCAATCGGCCGCGCCACCTACAGCGCACAGGTGGGCTGACCCCATGACCCTCGCGTTTCCCAGCGGCAGCAACCTGGGCGCGATGATCGCCCCGCACTGCGCGGACGATCAGCCCTGGCTGATTGAAGTCACGCCCGGCGGCGGGCAGCGGGTACTAACTTACGGTGACCTGCGAGACGGCGCCGGCGCCATCGCACAAAGCCTCATCGATGCCGGGCTCGCAGCGCGCAAGGCGCGCATCGGACTGATTGGCCTGAACAGCGCCGAGTACCTGCTCGCTTACTACGGGATCATGCAGGCGGGGTGCTGCGCCGTACCCATGGGCTGGAAGCTCACGCCTGACACCATCGACTACATCGTGCGCGACGCTGCCGTCGAGCGGGTCTATGCCGATGCGAAGTGGTCGGCCCTCCTGGCGGGCAAGGTCGCGGTCGAGCGTATCGACGCACTCGCAGGGCTCAGCGCCTCACGCGCGGGCCGCACACGGTTAGACCCCGTCCCCGCAGCGCGGGCCACCGATCCCGCCACCATCCTCTACACCTCGGGCTCGACCGGCGTGCCCAAGGGCGTGCCCCTCACGCACGGTGGCTACATCTGGACGCTGCGCGCGGTCGAGGTCAATGGCGGGCAGGCCATTCGCGAAGGCGCCGCCCGCGTGCTGACGGCGGCGCCGCTGTCGCACATGAATGCCTTGTTCCTGACCAAGACCGTCACCGCCTACGGCGGCACGCTGGTGCTGATGACGTCATTCGATGCGCGGGCGTTTCTGCAGGCCGCAGCGACCCACCAGTGCAGCGTCGTCACGGCCGTGCCCACCATGCTGGCCCTGTCCGCCCGCGAACACGAGCGCCTGCCCGGCCTGGACCTGAGCTGCGTCAAGAGCGTGGCCATGGGGTCGGCGCCGGTCACCGATGCGCTGTTCGACGAGGTGCGGGCCATCTTTCCCCAGGCGCTGGTCGCCAACAACTGGGGCACCACCGAGACCGGCCCGGCCGTCTTCGGCCCGCATCCCCAGGGCCTGCCCCGCCCGCCGCTGGCGCTGGGCCATCCCTTGCCGCAGGTGGAGGTGCGCCTGGAAGGCGGTGGTCTCGAGGGCGAGCTGATCGTGCGCAACGGCGCCATCATGCCGGGGTATCTGAACCGCGACGAAGAAACCCGCAAGCGTCTGGTAGACGGCTGGTACCGCACAGGCGATGTCATGCGCCGCGATGCGCAGGGCTTCTATTACTTCGTCGGACGCGTGGACGACATGTTCGTCTGCGGTGGCGAAAACCTCTACCCTGGCGAGATCGAGCGCCTGCTGGAAACCCACCCGGACGTGGACCAGGCCGCCGTCATCCCGATTGCCGACGCGATCAAGGGCCAGATCCCTGCGGCCTTCATCGTGCGCAAGGCGGGCGCCACCGTGAGCGAAGACGCCCTCAAGGCCTACGCCCTGGCCAACGGACCGGTCTATCAGCATCCGCGCTTTGTGCGCTTCATCACCGAGATGCCGCTGTCGGCCGCCAACAAGATCGACAAGGCCCGAATCCGCGTCCTGGCGGCCGACCTGGGCCGCTGACAGCGGCTGCATCGTCCAGCCCTTTCCCTCACACCTCTCCCCTCACACCACCGGCAAGTCCATGAAAGCACAAGTCATCGCGTCTCACGGCACCGTCGACAACATCACCTATCACACCGACTGGCCCCAGCCTGCGGCCACAGAAGGCCAGGTGGTCATCCAGGTCGGTGCCTGCGCCCTGAACTACCACGACCTCTTCACCCTCAAGGGCATGCCCGGGATCAAGATCCCCATGCCGCTGATCATGGGCATCGACGTGGCCGGCACCGTGGCCGAAGTCGGGCCGGGTTGCGGCGACTGGAAGGTGGGCGACCGCGTGCTGGCCGATCCCTACACCCGAGACAACTACGCGCTCCTGGGCGAAACCACCGACGGCGGGCTCGCCGAATACTGCCGTGTGCCGGCCGATCAACTGCTGCGCCTGCCTGATCGCGTGAGCTTCGAGAAGGCCGCCGCGCTGCCCGTGGCCTATGGCACGGCCTACCGCATGATGGTCGGCCGTGGCGGCCTGCCGCTGGATGGCTCCGCTGCCGGGCAACGCATCCTGATCCTCGGTGCGTCGGGCGGCGTGGGCACCTGCTGCGTCCAACTGGCGCGCCTGAGCGGCGCCGAGGTCATCGTCGCTGCCTCCAGCCAAGACAAGCTCGATCGGCTCGCGAAGCTGGGCGCTCACCACGGCGTCAACTACAAGGACGGCGACTTCATGAAGTCGGTCCAAGCCCTGGTCGGCAAGCCCAAGATCGGCGGCGGCGGCGGCGTCGACATGGTCATCAACTTCACCGGCGGCGACACCTGGGTGCCGTCGCTGCGTTGCCTCACCAAAGGCGGCAAGCTCCTGACCTGTGGCGCCACCGCCGGCTACGACCCCAAGACCGACATCCGCTTCATCTGGACGTTCGAGCTGAACATCATTGGCTCCAACGGCTGGGACCGCAGCGACCTGTACGCCCTGCTGGATCTGGTGGAAAGCGGGCGTCTGAATCCGCCAGTCGATCAGGTCTATGCCTTGGCCGACGCGCCAGCGGCCTTCCGTTCGCTGGAAGACCGCTCGGCCTTTGGCAAACTGATCGTGATCCCTTGAGAGGCCGGCCATGAGCAAGCTGTCCGGAAAAGTCGCGCTCGTCACCGGTGCCAGCCGCGGCATCGGGCGCGCCATCGCCTTGGCGCTCGCGCGCGAGGGGGCCTTCGTCCTGGTCCACGGCCGTCAACCCAGCGCGGAGGCCGATGAGGTGGTGCGCGAGATTGAATCGAGCGGCGGCGCCGCGGCCGCCGTGTTTGCGGACCTCGAGGGCGATGACGGCCCCACGACGCTCCTGCAGCAGACCGACGCCCTCCTGACCCAGCGACGCGGCGATCCGGGCCTGGACATCCTCGTCAACAACGCCGGCGTGATCCGCCGCGAAACGATCGAGTCGGTCACCCATGCCGAGTTTGACCGCACCCTCGGCGTGAACCTGCGGGCGCCGTTCTTCCTGATCCAGCAATCGATGCCCCGCCTGCGCGATGGCGGGCGCATCATCAATATCTCGTCGATGGGGGCCCGCGCGGCCTTTCCGAGCATGGCGGCGTATGCGCCTGCCAAGGCGGGCATCGAAGCCCTGACCCGGCTGCTGGCGGTTCAATTGGGGCCGCGCGGCATCACTGTCAACGCGGTCTCCCCGGGGCTGACCGACACCGCGATGAACCGCGTCAAACTCGGTACCCCCGCGGCGGCACAAGTGATCGCCACCATCGCACTCGGTCGCATTGGTCAGCCCGCTGACATTGCCGATGTGGTGGGCTTCGTCGCCTCGGACGATGCGCGCTGGGTCACGGGGCAGTGCATCGAGGTGAGTGGCGGACAGAGTTTGTAGGTCTCGCGAGCGCGCTGTCTAAACCTCACATCCCGAAAAATCGCATGAGACGAAATCCACTTCGCTGGATTGCCTTGGCTGTCGCCGCTTGGGTCCTGCCTCTTGAGCTTCTCGCGGCCGAGGTCCATGTGGCTGTTGCCGCAAACTTTACGGCGCCGATGAAGGTCATTGCACAGGACTTCGCGCGCGAATCCGGTCACAAGGTCACCTTGGCCTTTGGAGCCACGGGCCAGTTTTATGCCCAAATCCGCAACGGTGCCCCATTTTCGATCCTGCTGTCGGCAGACGACGAGACGCCCATCAAGCTCGAAAAAGAGGCGCTTGCGGTGGCGGGGTCACGCTTTACCTACGCCACCGGCAGGCTGGTCTTATGGAGCAAGAAGCCAGGGCGGGTCGATGCACACGCAGAGGTGCTGCGAAGCGGGCAATTCGCAAAGATCGCCCTCGCCAATCCCAAACTTTCACCCTATGGCGCAGCGGCCATGGACACGCTGGAGAAGATGGGCTTGCGCGAACGTATCGCCCCCCAGATCGTGGAAGGCGCCAACATCACGCAGACCTTCCAATTTGTCTCCTCTGAAAACGCGCAACTGGGCTTCATCGCTCTGTCGCAGGTGTATGAAAACGGCAAGATCAAGGAAGGGTCTGCCTGGGTGGTGCCATCCTCCATGCACGCGCCCATCAAGCAAGATGCCATCTTGCTGAACCCCGGCAAGGGGCACGCTGCAGCGGCCGCACTTCTGAAGTACCTGCAAAGCGATCAGGCCAAGGCTGTCATCCGATCATTCGGCTACACGCTTGAACAGTAAGCACAGTCACCCGACTCCGCGATGAACAGCACCCTCACACCGCAAGCCTGGCAGGCGATCACCTTGACCCTCCAGCTGGCGACGCTGACCTCGGGTCTGCTCTTGCTGATCGCCACACCCCTGGCCTGGTGGTTGTCACAGACACAGTCCCGGTGGCGAACGGCCATCGGCGCACTGGTCATGCTCCCTTTGGTATTGCCTCCGACCGTCCTGGGCTTCTACATCCTGGTGATTCTGGGTCCTCAAGGATGGGTGGGACAGTTGACGCAAAGCATCGGACTGGGACTGCTGTCCTTCTCGTTCACCGGACTGGTAATGGGCTCGATCATCTTCTCGCTTCCTTTCGCGGTGCAACCCATTCAGTACGCATTTGAAGCCATGGGAAAGAGGCCCATGGAGGTCGCTGCCACCCTAAGGGCACGACCGATCGATGCCTTTTTTTCAGTGGCGCTTCCTCTGGCCAAACCCGGGCTGTTGACCGCCACCGTTCTGAGCTTCGCCCACACGGTCGGAGAGTTTGGGGTGGTGCTGATGATCGGCGGCAACATTCCCGGAGAAACGCAGGTGGTGTCCACACAGATCTATGGGCATGTCGAGGCGATGGAATACGCTCAGGCCCACTGGCTGGCTGCGGGCATGGTGGTTTTTTCATTTGTAGTTTTGATCGCTTTGGCGCGCCTGAAAAAGCGTAGCGACAAGGTCTTGCCATGACGGGTGACACGAGCCTGCGGATCGATGTCAGCCTCCACCGAGGCGACTTCACGCTGAAGGTGGATCTCACGCTCCCCTCCAACGGCATCACCGTCTTGTTCGGGCCGTCGGGGTCAGGCAAAACGACCGTACTGCGTTGTCTCGCCGGCTTGGAGAAAGCCGACGGCCTGATCGCATTGGGTGATGACACATGGCAGGACACGGCGCGCAACGTGTTCAAGCCCACCTGGCAGCGTGAAGTGGGCTATGTGTTCCAGGAAGCCAGCCTCTTCGAGCATCTGAACGTCAAACAAAACCTGCACTTCGGCCTGCGCAGAGCCGGCAAGACGGGCCTCTTGCAAGGTCTGCAGGCGTCGCTGGACTTGCTGGGTATTGGGCACCTGCTTGACCGAACCGTGGACAGCCTGTCCGGCGGCGAGCGTCAGCGCGTGGCCATTGCCAGGGCGCTGGCCACGCAGCCCCAACTCCTGTTGCTGGACGAACCGCTGGCGTCACTGGACGTCGCGCGGCGAAAAGAGGTCTTGCCCTGGCTGGAGCGGCTGCACGATGAGTTAAAGATCCCCATGGTGTATGTCACCCACTCGAGCGACGAACTGGCCCGATTGGCCGACCATGTCGTCATGCTCGAAGGGGGAAGTGTTCGGTCCTGCGCCCCCCTCACCGAGGCCATGGTGTCGCCGGACGTCGCGCTTGCCATTGGCGAGGAGGCCGGCCTGGTGACGACGGGCCTGATCGTGGATCGCAAGCCAGAAGATCACATCGCGCAGATTCGATTCGGCGGTGGCACCCTGTGGGTACGCGATCAGGGGATTGCTATCGGTCAATCGGTCCGTGTTCGAATTCTGGCGCGCGACATCAGCCTTGCACTGTCGGTGCATGAAGATTCAACCATCCAAAATCGATTACAGGGCGTTATCGAATCGATCGATGCCGACGTTCATCCTTCCCAAGCCATCGTTCGTGTGCGTTGCGGGCACGAACTGATACTTGGCCGCGTGACGTTCCGATCGCTGCGCACGCTTGAACTGCGACCGGGCACCTCGGTTTGGTGTCAGGTCAAGTCCGTGGCGCTGATCGTCTGAGAAGAGGGTCTGCGAAGCCTCAGACCTGTCGACGAAACAAGGCGCAGACACCCCAAACAGCCAGCGTCATCACCACAGTGGGCCCGCTCGGTGTATCGGCCACCCAAGACACGAGCAGCCCGAGCATGCAAAACACAGAGGCCGCCAACATGGCGATCCAGGGCTTGAGGCCTCTTTCAATCCAAAGCGCTGGGGCAATCAGGCTGGCGAAGACCAGAAACAGGCCCAAGGCCGGCACCGCGACACTCGCGATGACAGCAAAGAAGGCGTAGAAAAACACGTCATGGGCCAGCCACTGCTTGCGACTGACCACCAGTACGCCCAGCGCGGCCAGCATCAAAGCGCCGACGCTGAACGAATCCACCCACAGAACGTCGGCAGCCAGCAACTGAAACAGCTTTTCTCGGCCATGCGGGTGCTGGCTCGCCCCTAACAACGCCATGCACGCACCGGCCACATAGATCAAGCCGATCAGCGCTTCTCGCTGCTGATTCCAGGTTCGGGCCACCCAGGCAACACCCAGGCTCACGACCACGGCGCCCAAGGTGGCGGCCATCTGGTCGATGAGCGGCGATTCCACGTGGAAGGCGAAATGGAGCCAGATCACCGCGGCGGCAGCGGCTTGCGCAACGGCCAGATCGATGAACACGACTCCCCGCTTCAGAACCTGCGCTCCCAGGGGCGTGAGTGCGACGATTCCTGCGATCAGAGCGAGGACAGGGAAGACGAACCAAGTATTCATCGTGCTTTACTGGGCCAGGTTCGTCACCTGCATCACCACCTGATCGAGCCAACGCGTCATCGCCCCGGGCTGATCGTCCATCACGGTGGCCGGCATGATCAACAGCTTCGATGGCATCCCCATGTTGCCCGCCAGCCAACGCGCCGGCTTGGGGTCATGGTGCTGGGCGATGATGATGCCAATGGGTTTTTGTTTTTGGCTCAAGGCGAGCACCTTGTCCAGGTGAGCGGCCGTGGGCGGCATGCCCGGCTTGGGCTCTAGATCTGCAACAGCCTTCAGCCCCAGCCACGGCCACAGATAGCCAAATGATGCGTGCTGCGTGATGACGGTTCGACCTTTGAGAACCTGCGCCTGCATCTCCCAAGCGACGATCTTGGCCTGCAATTCGGCTTCGAACTTGCTCAGGTTTTGATCCACCTGCGTTTTTTGATCCGGGAACACGCTGCCAAGCCTCGCAGCCAACGCCTTGGCGACTTGCAAGAAGCGGCGTGGGTCGGTGTGGATATGCGGATTGCCCTGCGCGTGAACATCCCCAGAAAACGGGGTGATGGCGCCCTTGAAGGGATCGATCAGATCCACATGCTGGGCCGCGAAGAACATCGTCGGCCGACCATTTTGGACCTTCGGGTTGCCGGCTCTTTCCTGCAGCATGGGCAACCAACCCGCCTCCAGTTCAGCCCCCGTACAGATCGCAAAGTCAGCCCCACGAATTTGGGCAATGAGTGAGGGCCTGGCTTCAATATGGTGGGGATCTTGCAGATGCGACGTGGCCGTTCGCACGCTCGCCTGCGGCAAGAGCGTTCGGATCAACGACGCCCACTCGGGCTCACACGCGAACACCGTGACGGCGTGTGCCTGACACACCGCGAACAAACTAAGCGCCAATAGGGCCTTAGTAAGAATGCGCACCGTGTGCTCCGAATCCGATCACATACTGCAGTTGGATACTGCGTCTGGCGGGATTGGCAAAGATCGCTTCGCCATCCTCGTTGGTCCCAGAGGCGCGCTGTTGCGTCAGCTGCAGACGCAAGGTCTGCATATGTGTGGGCTTGTAGGCAACCATCAGCGCATTCTCCTTGAGTCGTGCCTTGCCGAACTCGATGTCACCAGGGCTGTGGGCTTCTGGCTTATGAACCCACAAGCCGTCGGTCCTCACGCCGACTGACCATGCCGAATTGAACTTCCACACGGCCCCCAGAGAAGAGGCCCGATGGCGCAGAGCGTTATCGGCAGAGCGATTGATGCGACTGACTTGCGCGTACTCCCAATTGAGTCGCAACTGCTGATTTCGGTTGTTGCCATCGGGCGCCCATTTCCACACCAGATCGCTGATCACCATGCGCTTGCCACTGAAGCTGGCCGAATGGCTGTGGGCGTCGGCCGACGCACCGTGCGCCTCCACCTCGGCTTCGCGTTGGTTATTGACGTGGGACAGGCCCCATTGCCAGCTGCTCGATCGACTGATGTCGTTCCCCATCTTCATGTTCAGCGTGCTGACGCGGGATGTGGAATCGGAGGTGGCCTCGGTTACCAACTTTTTGCCCCGGAACATTTCAGCGCCGAATCGCAGATAAAAAGAAGTCGGCGCCGTCCAGTTCAAGCGGACGCCATCGTCATACCAATGCCCACCGAGGAAGCCTCGATACAGCAGGGGCCGCTCGGTGAAGTCGTCTGTGTGGGGGTGCAATTCGTTGAGGTAACCAATTTGGGACGCGAAACGTCCCGCGCGCACCTGAAGGCCCAGCGGCAGCGATCGGGTCTGGATCCACGCGTTTTCGACATGCTTTTCGAGTTTTTGATCTTCCGTGTGGAAGCCCACGATGGCCTCGCCGCTGAAATGCTCGTTGAAAGCCCCGCGTAGCAGCAGATCACTGTGCCCCAGCCCCAGGCCTTTGTCTCGCGCGCCCAGCTCCAGCCCCCGTGACGTGCTCGCACCATCGAGCACGACGCCTGCTTGCCAGCCGGCGTTGCCCGCAGGGGCCTGAGAGGTCTGGGCATGGCTCGTGGCCATTGTGGAAACCAGAGCAAACGCAACACCAGACAAGCGGAAAAAGGGGGTGTGGGACATGTCGTACCTCAGAGCGAAGGAAAGTCACATTCTATTGCAAACGCATTCGCATTAGCAAGAGGGCTGATTTCGTGTAGCCTTGTGCCCATGGAACGATCGACGAAGCAACGCACCGCCATAGAAGACGCCTTGAAGAAGTTGGGGCGACCGCTGCTGCCCCAGGAGCTGTTGGCAGAGGCGCAGAAGTCCGTGCCGAACCTCAGCCTGGCCACGATTTACAGAAACATCAAAGGTCTGGTCGCTGACGGTGTGGTGGATGTGGTTTCGCTGCCCGGCGAAACGGATCGCTATGAGATCCACAGGCACCACCACCATCATTTCCATTGCAACAGTTGCCAGCAAGTCACGGACATTGATGCCTGCCCCGGAGACCTGAGCAAGTTATTGCCCCGGGGCTACCTGCTCGAGGCGCATCAGATCACGCTGTACGGCACATGCCCCGCTTGTGTACGAGGTACGTAGAAATCTGGTTTGTCTTCCAAGGTGAAGCCCTAAGGCGACGCGTCCACAGATCGCCCATCTAAACTTCCAGTGTGTGCGCGCACTACGAATCCACTCACGACAAGGCCAGGCTCCAAAAGCACTTCGGCATTGATCTACCCAACGAGCTGGCCCGCCGAGACGTCTGGCCCGGCTACCTGAGCACCTTCCTGCGCCAGCACCCGCACGCCGACGTGGGTGACGAGGCCGTCCCGCCTCGCGAGGGCCTTCTGGGCAGCTTCGGTCTGATCCCCTCCTGGTCCAAGGACACGAAGATCGCGCGGCACACCTACAACGCCCGCAGCGAAACCGTCGCCAGCAAGCCCAGCTTCCGAGATGCCTGGCACCGAGCGCAGCACTGCATCGTGCCCATCGACGCTTTCTTCGAGCCCGACTGGCGCAGCGGCAAGGCCGTCCCCACCCGCATCCATCTGGCCAGCGGCGAGCCCATGGGTGCGGCCGGTCTGTGGGCTACCTGGAAAGACGATCAGGGCCAGGTGCTTCACAGCTTCACCCTGCTCACGATCAACGCGGATACACACCCGCTGATGAATCAGATGCACAAGCGAACTGACGAAAAGCGAATGATCGTGATCCTGCCGCCCGAGCGCTACGACGACTGGCTGCAGGCCAGCGCGCAGGTCAGTGCTGATTTCCTGCGGCCCATCGCTGCAGACCAGCTCGTCGCTCAGACACCCACTCCGGCGCAGTCATCGCTCGGGCTTTGAGTTGGCAGGGGCAGTCACACTTAACAAGTGTCGGTCAGCTACTGACCGACCGCCACCGTAGTCAGTATCGATAAGTTCTGCCGCTTGCGAGGGCATCCCTCAGGGACACTTCCGCCCATGTTCCCTGACCGCCTCTCGCGAGGATTTCCTCATGCTGGCGTCGGGCTGCGGCAAGGTCACCGGATTCCACAAAGCCCTGGCCCATGTAAGAACGTACCAGCAGGTTGTTCGGATTCTTCTCGATCGCGGACCGGTAGTAGGTGGCCGCCTGATCGAGTCGCCCAGTTTTTCGCATCAGGAATCCGCGATAGGTCAGCACGCGGTCGTCCAGTTGATCCGCCATGGCGTCCAACACCAGCGATGCAGCGGTGTATCGCTGCGCATAGGCCAGCTCTCGGACCGCTTGATAGCGATCCGTGTCGTTGAGCGAACTCGACTTCACCGGCACACACTTGCCCGCCTTTTTGTCGTGGATCTGCCCTTCGGGGCAGCGTGGGGTGGGTGTCGGCGCAGGCGGTGTCGTGGCGTCGTCGCCGGCGGCCAACACCATGGGGACCGCGAAGACAGCCAGCGCCATGACCAGCGCGCATTTCGAAACTAAAAGAGGGTTGAACAGCATGAGATCAATTCCTTTCAAGCCCACAGGGGGCGAGTTCAATCAGAGGTCATCCCCGAACGCGTCCTCGGCCGCATCGAGCAGCAGACCCCCGGTGACCACACCCGCCGTCACGCCCAGCGCTACAGCGGTACCGACGGCGCCCGCCTGAGCCAGCAGACCGCGGCCCCACGGGCCGCTGCGATCACCAGTCTCTGCGCGCGCAGGGGTCGCATCGCGACCGGCATCCTGCGTCACCGCGTGGGCAGCGAGAGCGCCTTGTTGCTCGGCAATACGTGCTTGCGCTGCCTTGAGAGCCGACTCCAGTGCCATGGCGCGTTGCACCAGCAAGTACAGAGCATCGGGCTGGCGCGCACACTGCTCCAGGATGAGTGTCTCGGCGGCGAAGTCCTTGTCGGCGGCACGTGTACGCAGCAGCGGCTGGAGAAACTGCAGCAAATCGTCTCGTTCGTGGCGGTTCATAGGGTGCTTTCCTTCTTGCGCGCTTAGCTACTGGCGTGCTGGGCCGTGTTCACCATCTGTGTGACTGTATACCTCTGCCGTAAGGGCAGGCGAACCAGGTCAACTCCCCGAAGGCGTCAGCTGGCATCACTCGCCTAACGCTGAGATCTTTGGCGGTGGCATCCATGCTTTCTCGCACTATGAAGAGCGGGTAGAGCCTCGTCAACGCGTCAACCAGCGTCGCGCTGCAAAGCTCAACGCATCCACGCAGGCCACCATCAGCAGCATCGCGCCCAGGATGGTGGCGGTCTTGTTCATGTGGAATAAGCCCATGTGAAAGGACAGCAACTGGCCCAAGCCCCCCGCACCCACCACGCCCAGCACGGCAGCGGCGCGTATGTTGTTTTCCCAGCGGTACAGCGTGTAGCTCATGAGCTGCGGCAGCACCTGCGGCAAAGTGGCGTAGGCGAACACCCGCAGCGGCTTCACGCCCTGGGTACGCAAGGCGTCGCCGGGCCCGGTGGGCACGTTTTCCATGGCCTCGGCAAACAGGCGCCCCAGCACGCCACCGGTGTGCAAGGCCAGCGCCAGGGTGCCCGCCATGGGCCCCAGGCCTGCAGAGATCAACAGCAACGCCGCCCACACCAACTCGGGGATGGCGCGCAGCGCGTTCAGCAGCCAGCGCGTGGGACTGCGCAGCCAGGCCGGGTCTTGGCTGCTCAAGCGGCTGGCGGGCACGGCCAGCGCCAGGCCCAGCACCGCCGCCATGGCTGTGCCCAGCGCCGACATGGCCAAGGTTTCCCAGGCGGCCCAGGCCACCTTGTTCACGAACACCGGCGAGACATCGGGCGGGAAAAACTCCGCCACAAAACGGCCCATGCTGCGCGCCGCTTCCATCGACGCAAAAGACGACCAATCCAAGTCGAGCGACACAAAGCTGGCCACCACCAACACCAGCAGGGCAGCGGTGAACCAGCAGGCACGGCAACGCGAATCAAAAATCCGCGGCGGCAATTTGTAGGGCAGATTGGCCGCTTCGCCTGTAAAGGACTTCATGCCAGCGCCTTTCGCAGCCACGCGCTCACGCGGTCGGCCAGCGCCACCAGCGCAATGAACACCAGCAGCAAGGTGGCCACCTCACCGCCGTTGAACATCTTCATCGAGTTGTCCAGTTGCTGACCCAGTCCCCCCGCGCCCACAAAGCCCAGCACCACCGAGGAGCGGATCGCGCATTCCCAGCGGTACACGGTGTAAGACGCGAGTTCGGCCGCATGACTGGGCAGCAGCGCGTACGCAAAAGCCTGCAGCCGGCCGCTGCCGTTACGCATCAGGGTTTGCGTGGCGTGGGCTTCGCCACTTTCCAGGATCTCGGCGTACACCTTGCCCAGCATGCCGCCATAGGTCAGCGCAATGGCCAGCACGCCCGCCGTCGGCCCCAGGCCCACCACGCGCACAAACACCAGCGCCCAGATCAGTTCGGGAATGCTGCGCAGCACGATCAGCGTGGCACGAACGCACCAGCGCAGCACGGCTGGCCAGCGGTCCATGCGGCCGGACAAGGCCGACAGCGACAACACCCGCGTGGCCAGCAAGCTCAAGGGCACCGCCAACACCAGCGCCAGCGTCACGCCTGCCGTGGCCATGGCCACGGTGCGCCAGGTTTCGCGCAGCATCATCTGCAGGAATTCTGCGTTGTGTTCCAGAGGCCAGAAGCTGCGCACAAAGTCGGCCGTGGCCTTGCGGTTATCGGGCTCCCACAGCACCCAGGGCCGGAACTCGGTGGCCACACACAGCGGCCACAAGATCACCAGCGCGAGACTCAGCCAGAACACGCGTGCGGCAAAGGCCGGGTCGCGCGCGGGTGGCGACAACGAGACGGGCGCGGTCATGTGCGGTACGCGTGGCGTGAAAGGCACATCCGTTTCAGCGGCAGTGCATCACCGCTGGTACAGGCGACGTCTCTGGCAAGGCCGCGGGCGGCACTTCACCGCGCAACTCGTGTTCGTACTGGTCGTACAAATGCGCCAGGCGCTCGGGGGTGACTTGCGCAGGGGGCAGGTCAAACACCAACTGCCCATCGCGCAGGCCGACGATGCGAGGGAAATGCGCCAAAGCCATGTCCACTTGGTGCAAAGTGGCCACCAGCGTGACCTGGCGCTCGGCGGCCAAATCGACCAAGGCCTTCATGGCCATGCGGGCTCGCATCGGGTCCAGGGCCGACAAGGGCTCGTCGATCAGCCACAGCTTGGCGGGTGCCAACAAGGCCCGCGACAAACCCACGCGCTGGCGCTCACCGCCCGACAGGCGGTCCACCCGCTCGAACAACTTGTCACCCAAATCAAAATGGGTCAGCGCCTCATAGGCAGCCGGGATATCCGCTGGGTAAAACAGCGAGCGCAAACTTGACCACAAACCCATGGCGGGCAGGCGCCCGGCCAGCACGGACGTCACCACGCGCTGACGCGGCGGCAGCGGCGGCACCTGCGGGGCCAAAAACAGCTGGCCGCGCAAACGGCGCAGCGCACGAGCCGGTTGCGTCCAGGGGTTCGCGCCATCCAATTCAAGCGTGCCTTGCGTGGGCCGCTGCGCGCAAGCGAGCACCTGCAACAAGGTGGTCTTGCCCGCGCCGGACGGCCCAATGATGGCGACCTGCTCACCCGCGTTGAACCGCAGGTTCAGCGCACGCAAAGCCGGTAGCGCACTGGGCTGGGCGGCCGGGTGCCGGGCTTCGAGGGCCTGCAGATCGATGTTCAAACCGAGGCGCTCCGTCGCTTACAGCAGACCCAAATTTCTGGCGGCAGCTTCCAGTTCTTTGTAATTTTCGGGCTTGGTTTCGATGTAACGCGTGGCGCGGTTCAGGCGCAGGATCTCAGCGTGTTCCGGGTTGGCCGGGTTGAGCGCAAGCAAGGCCGCCTTGATCTTGTTTTGCAATGCAACGGGCATATCGGCGTGTACCGACCAGTTGTAATTGAAGTACGTGGGCGTGGTGAAAAACACATTCACCGCTTGGGTGTCCACTTTGTTTTCGGTCACAAACTTTCTCCAGACGGTGATGTCAAGCGCGGCCGCATCCACCTTGCCACTGACCACCGAGGCGATGGTGGCATCGTGCGCACCGCTATAGGCAATGCGCTTGAAGTCTTTTTCAGGGTTGATTCCGGCTTGCACCAGCACACCTCTGGGCATCGCGTGTCCCGAGGTGCTGCTGGCAGAACCAAAAGAGACTTGCTTGCCCTTCATGTCGGCCAGCGTCTTGATACCCGAATCGGTTTTAGCGATGAACACGGACTGGAATCGTGTGTCTTCTTCGCGCTGGGCCAAAGGCACCACCTTGTTGCCCGAACGAAGCCGGGCCTGAACGTAGGTGAATCCGCCAAACCAGACCAAGTCCACCTTTTTATTGACCATGGACTCCACCGCAGCGGGGTAATCGGTCACGGGTGTGAACTGCACCTTCATGCCCAACTGCTTTTCCAGGTAGTCGGCCAAGGGCGTGAACTTGCGCACCTGCTCGGTGGCCGCCTCTTCTGGGATCGTGGTCACGCGCAACGTGGTTTGCGCGTGGGCAGCCGTGAAGCTGACCCAGGCCAGCAAGCCTATGCAAGCGCGGGACAGGATCTTGGGAAGCGAGGCGTTGGACATGTGTGACTCCGAAAAAAGACAGTTGGCTTCATTACACCCTGAAATCCTTGTGCCCATTTAAGCAGGGGCCAAACACGCTGTCGTCTGCGCCGCACAGCCGCTCAAGAAGCGGCGTCCCTAGACGGGGACAAGCAAGGTGAACTGACTGCGCGTGAGCAGCTTCCTGAAATCTCGATCGAAGGTCACGAGGTGCTCACCACGGTGCGTCACGGCTGCGGACAACCAAGCATCGGGCAAGTCGCTGCCGGTAAGCTGCTTGTCCAGGCAGAGTTGCCGCAACTTCGGCCATTCCGGACCCAACGGCGCCAGTTGCACACCTGGCAAAGCCAAGACGGCATCAATGAACGCCACTGCGTCCTGACTCGGCGTGGCTTGCTGAAAGATCTTTGGGCTTGTGACCAGCCGCAGAAAACTGGCCAGCACCATCGGCATCAGTGTCAAGGGTGGTCCGGTTCGTGAGGCGCGAATCGTCTCCTCAAGCCAATCACGCGCGACAGCATGGTGCGGGTGGTCGCTGCGCGAAGCCGCGACAAGCACATTGACATCAGGCGTCATCGCCAAGGGCCTCAAGCAGCGCCTTGTTGCTCAGCGGGTTCACCCCCTTGGTCAGTCCACCGCGGCCCTTAAATACGGGCAGGCGAACTCGGGTGGGCGCAGCAGAGTCCAACGTCGCGCGCAGCCGCAACTGAAGTCCTTCCTCAATCAATCGCGTCAGGCTTTTGCTCTGTTGGGCCGCAAGCACCTTGGCATCGGCCAGAAGTTGGTCGTTCAGATTGAGTGTCGTCTTCATGCTGTTAGTGTACAGATTTCTGTACTGGGGTTGCAAGAAGCTAGATTCAATCAAACCATTGATCTGAAGGAGTAGTCACCATGCCCAAAACCAAGACACGCGTCTGGGATCCTGCCGAGCACCTGATCACCGATGAGGACATGGCGGCGTACCTGGAGGCAGCGCTTCAGGAAGGCGACCCCGCGCTGATCGCCGCCGCGCTGGGCGATATCGCGCGCGCCAAGGGTATGAGTCAGATTGCGCGCGATGCGGGGCTCGGGCGTGAGAGCCTTTACAAAGCCCTCTCGGCTGAGGGCAACCCTGAGTTCGCGACCATCATGAAGGTCGTGGGTGCACTCGGATTGCAATTGCACGCCTCACCGACCCGGGCGGGCGGGTGAGCCATAAGGCGCTTCTTCGCGATGTTCAATCCCCCCACCCCGACATCAAGGCGCTGCGGTTTCAAGCGACTTAGCGAGCCTCCATGAAAAAAGCGCCCGAGGGCGCATTTCGATGGGATCGCTGGCGGAGCAGGAGGGATTCGAACCCTCGATACGGGAGACCCGTATACCGGATTTCGAGTCCGGCGCATTCGACCACTCTGCCACCGCTCCTGGGTTGATGG